>Ga0209670_100054_pt1 | contig 74600 bp, 77 predicted proteins | sample PerSpoBPS_BMetaG_FD_184741 | JGI IMG/M metagenome (GOLD analysis project Ga0209670, IMG submission 184741) | Thermal spring microbial communities from Yellowstone National Park, Wyoming, USA - Perpetual Spouter B (PS_B) MetaG (SPAdes) (version 3) | ecosystem: Environmental > Aquatic > Thermal...
CTGGCGGGCGGGGACGGGGAGCTTCCCCGCCTTGAACCACCGCCAGGCGGTGAGGTAGCTGATGCCGTGCTTGCGGGCCCAGTGGGAGAGCTTCACCGCTGATATGGATGATAACAAAAAGGGTGGCGGTTTGCAACCCTCTTCGCGCCTTGCAGAGAGCAGAGAACAGAGATTCCCTTAGAATAGCAATAGGGCGTCCGGGAGGAGCAGGTACAGAAAGCCCATCAGATGGGTAAAGCCTTTTCATTGTGTATCCTGGAGAACCTTAGGGATGTTGCATTTGCACATCCCAGGTGTATACTGGAACCGAAAGGAAGGAGGAGCCATGCCAAGGACTAAGGAAAAGGAGAACTACCGGGCGCGGCTAAAGGCGGTGGGTCTGCGGCACACCTTGCCCAGGGAGCGGATCCTGAGCTTCCTGGACAAGAAGAACGTCCACCCCACCCCCGAGGAGCTCTACCAGGGCCTGAAGAAGCGGGGCTACGACATCGGCCTCTCCACCGTCTACCTGAACCTCCACGTCCTCCGGGAGCACGGCCTCATCTACGAGTTCAAGGACCCCAAGGGCTACACCCGCTACGACGGCTACACCGAGCCCCACATCCACCTGGTCTGCACCTCCTGCGGCAAGGTGGAGGACTTCCTCCTGAAGAACCTGCCCGAGCTGGACCTCAGCCCCGCCATGCAGGCGGCGGCGGAGCGCTCGGGCTGGGCGCTGGAGGGCTTCCGGCTGGAGTTCAGGGGCAAGTGCCCCAACTGCCAGAAGTAGCCGGAAAAGGCCTAGGGCCCGGGGAAGCCCCCGGGCCTTTTCTACAAGGCCTGGGCCAGCTCCAGGATGGTCCGCACCCCAAAGCCCGTTCCCCCCTCGGGGCCCAGGGGGTGGCCTTTTTTGGCGAAGGCGGGGCCGGCGATGTCCAGGTGGGCCAGGGGCACGCGGACGAACTCCGAGAGGAAGAGGGCGGCGGTGATGGCCCCGCCGTTCCGGTCCCCCACGTTCTTCAGGTCGGCCACGGGGCTTTTGAGCTTCTCCCGGTAGGCCTTCTCCAGGGGCATGGGCCAGACCTTCTCCCCTGCCCTATGGGCCGCCTCCTGGACCAGGCTCCCCCAGGCGGGCTCGGTGGCGAAGAGGGCCGCCACCTCCTCCCCCAGGGCCACCACGGCGGCCCCGGTGAGGGTGGAGAGCTCCAGGATGCGCTCCGCTCCTTCCCGCTCGGCGTAGAAGAGGGCGTCCGCCAGGGTGAGGCGGCCCTCGGCGTCGGTGTTCATCACCTCCACCGTCTTGCCGGAGAGGGTCCTGAGGACGTCCCCCACCCGGTAGGCCCGGCCGGAGACCATGTTCTCGCAGGCGGCGATGTAGCCCCTGATCTCCACGGGAAGGCCCAAAAGGGCGGCGCTCTTCATGGCCCCGAGGACCGCCGCCGCCCCGGCCATGTCGCCCTTCATGGTGGTCATGCTCTCGGTGGGCTTCAGGGAGTAGCCCCCGGAGTCAAAGGTGAGGCCCTTCCCCACCAGGTCCAGCCGGGCCCTGGCCCCGGGGGGAGCGTAGCGGAGGCGGATGAAGCGGGGCGGGTTGGCCGAGCCCTGGGCCACGGCCAAAAAGGCCCCCATGCCCAGGCTGGCGATGGCCTCCTCGTCCAGGACCTCCACCTCAACGCCTAGGGCCCGAAGCTCCAGGGTCCTTTCCGCCAGGGCCTCCGGGGTGAGGAGGTTCGGGGGCTCGTTGACCAGGTCCCGGGCCAGATAGACCCCTTCCGCCACCTTCCTGGCCCTTTCCAGGACCTCGTCCGCCACCCCGGGGAGGCGGAGGGTGAGGGCCTTTTCCTCCTTCTCGGACTTGTGGCGCTGGAAGCGGTAGGCCCCGAGGAGAAGCCCCTCCGCCAGGGCGTAGGCCTCCGGCAAGGGCTCCACCAGGGCCTCGGGGAAGCGGAGCCTCAGGAAGGCCTGGGCCAGCCTTCCCCCGCTACTCCTGGCGTCCTCCCCCAGGCCGAAGAGGAGGACCTGGCCCTCCGGCGCGGCCACCAGGAGGCTCTCCCCCTCCTTCAGGGAGACCCCCTCCAGAGCCCGCCGCAAAAGCCCACCCAGCCGGGCGTCCAGGGCCTCCCCCTGGGAAAGAAGCCGGCCCTCCTTCACCCAGGCCACCTTGAGGGGCGCCTGGCCTTCTGCCAAAGAACCCTCGGCGCGCGTCAGCGTGATCACGCCCTGGGTTATACCACGCCCGGGCGTGGCAGAATGGGGGGGATGCGGCTTCTCCTTCTGGCCAAGCAGGCGGCTCTCGGGGGGGCGGCGGCCCTCGAGGGGGTCATGATGAAGGCCCCCTGGGCCTGGGCCCTGGCGGTGCGCCTCCCCAGCGGACAGATCCACGTGGAGCGCCACGAGGAAAAGGCGCTATCCGAGCGCTACCCCTGGGCCAGGCTCCCCCTCCTCCGGGGGGTGGTGGCCCTCTTTGACGCCCTCTCCGTCAGCTACCGGGCCCTGGCCCGGAGCGCCGAGCTTGCGGGCGGAGAGGAAGAGATGCCCAAGGGGGCCCTTTGGGCCACCGTGGCCTTCAGCCTCCTCCTGGGCCTGGGGCTTTTCATCGTCCTCCCCGGCTTTCTCTCCGGCCTTCTTCTGGACCCGGCCCGCTACCCCGTCCCCTACAACCTTCTGGCGGGCCTCATCAAGGTGGGGATCCTGGTGGGCTACCTCCTCTTCATCAGCCGCATGCCGGAGATCCGCCGCTTCTTCATGTACCACGGGGCGGAGCACAAGGCCATCCACGCCTACGAAAAGGGGCTTCCCCTCACGGTGGAAAACGTCATGGCCCAGCCCCGCTTCCACCCCCGGTGCGGCACCACCTTCATCGCCTTCGTCATCGTGGTCTCCGTCCTGGTCTATAGCCTCATCCCCGCCCCGGAGGTCCTCTGGTGGCGGCTTCTGGCCCGGGTCCTCTTCCTGCCCCTGGTGGCGGCCTTGGCCTTTGAGCTCCTCTACTTCTCCGCCCGGCACGACGACCCTGTCTCCCGCCTCCTCCGGGGGCTGGGCTTCCGCTTCCAGGCCCTCACCGTGGCCGAGCCCACGCCCGACATGGTGGAGGTGGCCATCAGGAGCACGGAGGCGGCGGTGGGGGAAAAGGTGGTGGCGTGAGACCCAGCGTCCTGGTGGCCATGTCCGGAGGGGTGGACTCCTCCGTCTCCGCCTACCTCCTGAAGGAGGCGGGCTACGAGGTGGTGGGGGCCATGATGCGCTTTTGGCCCGACCTGCCCCCCGTGAGCCTGGAAACGGGCGCGGCCCGGGCCTGGGAGAGCTGCTGCACCCCGGACGCCGCCTACGAGGCGAGGAGGGTGGCGGACCTCCTGGGCATCCCCTTCTACCTCCTGGACTACCGGGAGGTCTTTGAGGAGGCCGTCATCGCCCCCTTCCTGAAGGACTACGCCCGGGGGCGCACCCCCAACCCCTGCGCCCGGTGCAACGCCTTCGTCAAGTTCGGCGCCCTCCTGAAGCAGGCCAGGCGCCTGGGCCTGGACTACGTGGCCACCGGCCACTACGTGCGGCGCGAGGGCGAGGCCCTCCTGAGGGGCCTGGACAAGGAGAAGGACCAGAGCTACTTCCTCTGGGGCACCCCCAAGGAGGCCCTTCCCCACCTCCTCTTCCCCGTGGGCCACATGACCAAGAAGGAGGTGCGGCAGATCGCCCAAGAAGCGGGCCTCCCCACGGCCAGGAAGCCGGAAAGCCAGAACCTCTGCTTCGTGGCCGGGGACCTGAAGGGCTTCCTCAAGGAGCGCCTGAAGGCGCGGCCCGGCCCCCTGGTGGACGTCCTCACCGGGGAGGTGGTGGGCCAGCACGAGGGGGCGAGCCTCTACACCCTAGGCCAGCGGAAGGGCCTGGGCCTCTGGAAGACCCACCTGGAGCGCTACGTGGTGGGCCTGGACGTGGAGCGGAACGTGGTCTACGTGGGGCCCAAGGAGGCCGCCCTTTGGGAGGGGATGGAGGCCGAAGGGGAAAACCTCCTCGAGGAACTCCCGGAGGAGGTGGAGGTCCAGGTCCGCTACCGCACGCCCCCGGTGAGGGCGGTGGTGGAGTCTTCAAGCCCTCTTCGCCTCCGCTTCCTCACCCCCGTTTTCGCCGTGACCCCGGGGCAGAGCGCCGCCTTCTACCGCGGGGAGAGGCTTCTGGGCGGGGCGGTGATCCGGCGGGGGCTTTACAACCTGGCGGGCCTTGACGGAGCCTTGACAAACGTAGCCCTGACATTCTCCTGACAAAGGGTTGGCATCCTTTAGTTCGGGAGGTTAGCTATGGGCAAGAAACTGGCAGCGGGACTGTTGATGGCGGTGCTGGCTAGCTTGGGGATGGCCCAGGTCCGGGCGGACGGCTCCTCCACCGTCTACCCCATCACCCAGGCGGTGGCGGAGGAGTTCACCCAGCGGAACCCCGGGGTCAAGGTCGCCGTGGCCTTCTCCGGCACCGGGGGCGGGTTCAAAAAGTTCTGCCGCGGGGAAACCGACATCCAAAACGCCAGCCGCCCCATCAAAAAGGCGGAGCTGGAGGAGTGCGAGAAGAACGGGATCAAGTTCATTGAGATCCCCGTGGCCTACGATGCCCTCTCCGTCATCGTGAACCCCAGGAACACCTGGGCCACCTGCCTGAAGACGAGCGAGGTCAGGGCCATCTGGGAGCCCAACTCCAAGGTGCAATTCTGGTCCGACGTGCGCAAGGAGTGGCCCAAAGCCCGCATCGTCCTCTTCGGAGCGGGCACGGACTCCGGCACCTTTGACTACTTCACCGAGGCCATCATGGGCAAGACGGGGGCCATCCGCACGGACTACCAGCCCACGGAGGACGACAACGTGACCATCCGGGGGGTTGCCGCAGGCCTTTACGCCATGGGCTTCCTGGGTGTAGCCTACGTGGAGGAGAACAAGGGCAAGGTGAAGCCCTTGGCCATTGACAACGGCAAGGGGTGCGTCCTTCCCACTAGGGAAAACGTGTTGAACGGCTCCTACCAGCCCCTCGCCCGGCCCCTCTTCATCTACGTGAACGTGAAGAGCCTGGAGCGCAAGGAGGTCCAGGACTTCGTGGACTTCTACCTGTCCCCTGCGGCCCGGCGGGCCATCCGCAGCACGGGGTACATTGAGCTCCCCGCCGAGGCCTACGCCATCGGCCAGGAGCTGGTGAAGCGCAGGAAGACGGGCACCTTCTTCATGGACCTGCCCATCGGCACCCCCCTCTCCAAGTTCGTGGAGGAGCTTAGGAAGGAACTGAGGTAAGCCGGGCAAGGGTGGGGGTGGGGGCAAGCCCCGCCCCCACTCCCCTTAGAATGGACGACGGCATGGAGCTCTTACGCCAAGCCCCTTCCCGCAACCCCAAGGAGGTCCTCACCTTCGCCCTCCTGGTTCTCCTCGGCGCCGTGACCCTCCTCACCACGCTGGGGGTGGTCTTGAGCCTCCTGGGAGAGGTGGTGGAGTTTTTCCGGCGCGTACCCTTCACGGAGTTCCTCTTCGCCCCGGAATGGACCCCCCTCTTCGCCGAGCCCCGCTACGGCATCGCCCCCCTCATCGCCGGAACCCTCCTGGTCACGGTCATCGCCCTCACGGTGGCCATCCCCCTGGGGCTCGCCCTGGCCATCTACATCTCCGAGCTGGCCCCCCACCGGGTGCGGGCCCGGGTCATGGGAATCCTGGAGCTCTTTGAGGGCATCCCCACGGTGGTCCTGGGGTACTTCGCCCTCCTCACCGTCACCCCCTTCCTGCAGAAGTTCATCCCCGGCCTGCAGATCTTCAACCCCCTTTCCGCAGGGCTGGTGATGGGCTTCGCCATCATCCCCTACGTTTCCAACGTGGCCGCAGACGCCATGCAGTCCGTGCCCCGGGCCATCCGGGAGGCCGCCTACGCCCTGGGGGCCAGGCCCTACGAGGTGGCCCTAAGGGTGGTCTTCCCCGCGGCCATCTCCGGCATCATCGCCGCCATCATCCTGGCCGCCAGCCGGGCCATCGGGGAGACCATGATCGTGGCCATCGCCGCCGGGCAACGCCCCACCCTCACCCTGGACCCCCGGGAGACCATCGCCACCATGACCAGCTTCATCGTCCAGGCGGCCACGGGGGACCAGCCCGCGGGCTCCACGGCCTCCCTGGCCCTCTTTGCCGTGGGGGCCACGCTTTTCCTCATGACCCTGGGCCTCAACATCCTGGCCCAGTACGTGGTGGAACGCTACCGGGAGCGGTATGAGTGAGCCCCTCTTGTCAAAGACCCAAGGCGGCGACCCCTGGAAGGCGCGGATAGACCGGGTCTTCGCCCGCGCCCTGGTCCTTCCCCTCTTCCTGGCCCTGGCCCTCCTCTCCTGGCTCCTCCTGGACACCCTCTACCGGAGCTTCTCCGTGCAGGTGGTGCGCTCCGATGTGGGCCTTTCCCAAACCTTTCCCCTGGGCACTGCTTGGCAGGAGGCCCTAAAAGCGGCCCTCCTCCAGGAGGGGTACACGGAAGAGGAAGCGGAGGCCATGCTGAAGGACCCCAAGGAGCTCCGGGCGCTCCTCAACCAAAACCGGGTGGAGCTCATGTGGAACACCCACGAGGGGCGCCTCCGCTACGTGGTCACGGGCTCCTACGATGAGCGGGTTCTGGACCTCCCCCTCCTCCAGGGCCTGAGGCGGTGGGAGGAGCTCAAGGCGGGCCTGGGGGAAGGGGAGCGCCTAGTCCTCAACCCCTGGCTGGACCAGACCTTCCTCACCCGCTTTCCCTCCCGGAACCCCCTGATCGCCGGGATAGGGGTGGCCGTGGTGGGCACGGTCTGGGTGCTCACCTTGGCCCTGCTCATCGCCATTCCCGTGGGGGTGGGCACGGCCATCCTCCTGGAGGAGTACCTGCGGGAGGGTAGGTTGAACCGCATCCTCGAGGTCAACCTCCGCAACCTGGCCGGGGTGCCCTCCATCGTCTACGGGCTTTTGGGCCTGGCCTTCTTCGTGCGGGAGATGGGCTTTGGCCCCACCATCCTGGCCGCCGCCCTCACCCTGGCCCTCTTGGGCATCCCCGTGATCACGGTGACCGCCCGGGAGGCCCTGAGGGCCGTGCCCGAGTCCCAGCGGCAGGCGGCCTTCGCCCTGGGGGCTACCCGCAGGCAGGTGGTCTTCCGGGTGGTCCTCCCCGCCGCCCTCCCCGGCGTGGTGACCGGGGTCATCCTTTCCGCAGCCCGCCTCATCGGCGAGGCCGCCCCCCTTCTCCTGGTGGGCGCCGCCGCCTACGTGCCCTTCTACCCCACCGGGGTCCTCTCCGAGTACACGGTGATCCCAGTGCAGATCTACCTCTGGGTCAGCCAGCCCCAGCCCGAGTTCGCCCGGGTGGCCGCCGCGGGCATCCTGGTCATGCTCCTGGTGCTCTCGGGGCTCTACCTGGCCGCCCTGTACCTTAGGAACCGCTTCAGGAGGGAATGGTGAAGCTGGAGATTCTGCAAAACCATGAGACGGTGCGCACCGCACCCGTCCCCGAGGCCGAGGCCTTGGTGGACGTGCGCCACCTCAACCTCTTCTACGGGGACAAGCAGGCCCTCTTTGACATCAGCGTGCGCTTTCCCAGGAACCAGGTGACCGCCATCATCGGCCCCTCGGGGTGCGGCAAGAGCACCCTTTTGCGCTCCCTCAACCGCATGAACGACCTCATCCCCGGGGTGCGGGTCACGGGGGAGGTCCTCTACGAGGGGGTGAACATCTACGATCCCCGGGTGGACCCGGTGGCGGTGCGCCGGCACATCGGCATGGTCTTCCAGAAGCCCAACCCCTTCCCCAAGACCATCTTTGAGAACGTGGCCTTCGGCCTGCGCCTCATGGGGATAAAGGGGAGCGAGCTGGAGGACCGGGTGGTGGAGGCCCTGAAGCGGGCGGCCCTTTGGGAGGAGGTGAGGGAGGTCTTCAAGAAACAAAGCGGCCTGAGGCTCTCCGGAGGCCAGCAACAGCGCCTTTGCATCGCCCGGGCCATCGCCGTGGAGCCCCCGCTCCTCCTCATGGACGAGCCCACCAGCGCCCTGGACCCCATCGCCACCCAGGCCATTGAGGACCTGATCCTGGAGCTCAAGAGCCGCTACACCGTGATCATCGTCACCCACAACATGCAGCAGGCCGCCCGGGTTTCCGACCGCACCCTCTTCATGCACCTGGGGGTGCTGGTGGAGGAGGGGCCCACGGAGGAGATCTTCACCAAGCCCAAACACCCCTACACGGAGGCCTACATCACCGGGCGCTTCGGGTAAACTCTTGGGCATGTCGCCCGGCATGTCGCCCCTGGGCCTCCTCTTCCTGACCCTCTTCAACAGCATCCTGGGCCTTTCCATCCTCTTCCCCATCCTGGGACCGCTGACCCGGGAGCTGGGCCTAAGCGAGGTCCAGGTGGGCCTCTTCTCCACGGGCTACGCCCTCATGCAGTTCCTCCTCTCCCCCTACTGGGGCCGCCGGAGCGAGCGGGGGCGTAAGCCCATCCTCCTCCTGGGCATCCTGGGCTTTGCCCTAAGCTTTTTCCTCTTTGGCCTCTTCGCCCTCCTGGGGCAGAAAGGGCTTATTCCCCAGGGCCTTCTTTTCCCCCTGCTCCTCCTCACCCGGCTCCTCGGCGGGGCCTTCAGCTCGGCCACCCTGCCCACGGCCCAAGCCTACGTGGCCGACATCACGGGCCGGGAAAGCCGCACCGGGGGCATGGCCCTTCTGGGGGCGGCCTTTGGCCTGGCGGTGATCCTGGGGCCGGCCTTGGGCGCGGGCCTCGCCGCGGCCTTAGGCCTCCTGGCCCCGGTCTTCTTCTCGGCGGGGATCGCCCTCCTAAACGCCCTCTTCGTCTACCTGGTCCTTCCCGAGTCCAGGCCGGGCGGACACCAAGGGGTGGGCGGGCTTTCCCCCCTGGACCCCAGGGTCTTCCCCCTGCTCCTTCTGGGCTTCGCCCTCAACGTCTCCAGCGTGGCCCTGGAGCAGACCGTCGCCTTCTACTTCCAAGACCGCCTGGGGCTTTCCGGGGTGGCCACGGCCAAGGCGGTGGGAACGGCCCTGGTCCTTTACGGCCTGGTGGCGGTCTTCATCCAAGGGTTTTTGGTGCGCCGCTTTTCCTGGCCGCCCAAGACGCTCCTCCTGGCGGGGATTCCCTTGGGCATCCTGGGCTTTTTGATCCTGGTCCAGGCGAAGAGCTTTTTCGCCCTCACCCTGGGCCTGGCCCTGCAGGGGGCGGGGGCGGCCCTGGCCGGGCCCGGGGTCACGGCGGCCCTCTCCCTGGCCGTGGGTGAGGGGGAGCAGGGCCTGGTGGCGGGCCTCAACAGCTCGGCCCAGGCCCTGGGGCGGATGCTGGGCCCCATCCTGGGCACGGGGCTTTACCGCCTGGCCCCGGAGGCCCCCTACCTCCTGGGGGCCATGCTCCTTGCCCTCACCCTCCTCTTCCTCCCCGCCCTTTTCCGCAGGGTTCGGCTCTGATGCGGCTTCTGGCCTTTCGGCAGCGGCATTTCCGCAACCTGGCCTTCTCTCAGTTCCGCCCCCCTCCTGGCCTTTTGGCCCTGGTGGGGGGAAACGCCCAGGGGAAGACGGGGCTCCTCCTGGCCATCCACCTGGCCCTGGGGGGGGAGGTGCGGGGGACCCTCGAGGACCTGATCCGCTTTGGGGAGAAGGAGGCCTGGCTTCAGGCGGAGGTGGAGACGGAGCTCGGGGTCTTTCGGGTGGAGCAGCGAATCGGCCTCGAGGGCCGGGAGATCCGCCTAAACGAAAAGCCCGTCAGCCTCAGGGCCCTTTACGAGCTTCCGGGGTCGGTCCTCATCCTCCCCGAGGACGTGGAGGTGGTCCTGGGTCCCAAAGAGGAAAGGCGGGGGTTTTTGGACCACCTCCTGGCCCGCTTTTCCCGGCGCTACGCCGCCCTCCTTTCCGCCTACGAGAAGGCCCTCCGCCAGAGAAACGCCCTCCTGAAGACGGGGGGCAACGGCCTCTCGGTCTGGGACCAGGAGCTCGCCCGCTACGGCGAGGAGATCACGCTTCTGCGGCGCCGCTTCCTGAAGCGCTTCCTGCCCCTCTTCCAGAGCGTCCACCAGACCCTGGCCCCGGGAGAGGTGGGCCTTAGGCTGGAGGAGACCGCCCCTGAGGGCCTCCTGCAGGCCCTGGCGGCCAGGCGGGAGGAGGAGCGCCTCCGGGGCCAGACCCTGGTGGGGCCCCACCGGGACGACCTGGTCTTCCTCCTTGGGGGCCGCCCCGCCCACCGCTTCGCCAGCCGGGGGGAGGCCAAGGCCCTGGCCCTGGCCCTGCGCCTGGCGGAGCACCGCCTCCTCAGCGAGCACCACGGGGAACCTCCCCTCCTTCTGGTGGACGAGTGGAGCGAGGAGCTGGACGAGGCCCGCCGCGCCGCCCTCCTGGCCTACGCCAAAAGCCTTCCCCAGGCCATTCTGGCCGGGCTTCTGGCCCCGGAGGGGGTGCCGGTATGCTGGGTGCAAGAGGGGGTGGTCCTGTGCCCTGGCGGCTGAAGGAGGTCATCCCCGAGGCCCTGAAGCGGGCCGGGGGAAAGGAGAGGCTCAAGCGGGGTCTGGTCCTGGCCGCCTGGCGGGAGGTGGCGGGCCGGGAGCTGGCCCAGATCACCGAGCCCGTGGCCCTGGAAGGGGGGGTCCTCCTGGTCCAGGTGCCCGACCCCGTGGTGGCCCACCAGCTCACCTACAGCCGCCTGGCCCTCCTCAGGCGCTACGAGGAGCGCTTTCCCGGGATGGTCAAGGAGATCCGCTTTCAGGTGGGAAGCGAGGCCCCAAGGCCAAGGAAAGAGGCCGAGGCCCCCTCTTCCGGACCAGGCCCGGAGGCGGGCCGCAAGGCCTTGGAGCTGGCGCAAAAGGCCCCCCCGGAGATGCGGGAGGCCGTGGCCCGGGCCGCCTTGGCCCTCTTTGGCAGGCAGAGGGGAAGCCCCTGCCCCATCTGCCAAACGCCCAGCGAAACCCACCCCTGCCCCACCTGCCGCCGCCTCCTCGAGGCCCCCTGGGTGCGCAAGGAGGCGGAGCGCCTCAAGCGGGGAAGGGCGAGCGCCCTAGAGGGCGAGGCCCTCCTGGTGGCCCGGCACCTGGCCCGGGAAGCCCTTCTTAGGGAGATGCAGGACCTCTACCCCGAGGCCCTTCGGGACGAGGCCCTTAGGCCCCTCCTCCGGGACCTGGCCCGGCGCTTCCAGGCCCTCTTCCCCGAGGAAGCCCTTCCCGAAGGGATTAGAAGCCTCCTACAGAGGTCCTAGGTGCCCGCACTTTGGTTGCGCACCGTAGGGCGCCCAAGTCGGGTCTAAAGGCTTTTCTAGGGCCCCCACCGCGGCTTTCGCCGCGGTGGGTACTCAAAAACCCCGCCCAAGGGGCGGGGGAAAGACCAGGCCCTGGTGGGCGGCAGAGGACTTGAACCTCTGGCCTCTCGCTTGTAAGGCGAGCGCTCTGACCAGCTGAGCTAGCCGCCCATGGTGACCCCAGGGGGAATCGAACCCCCGTTTCGGCCTTGAGAGGGCCGCGTCCTGACCGCTAGACGATGGGGCCACGCAAACCCAAAGGGCCCACGCGCCTACCCAGTTTAGGGCCTTGGGGCCGGACCCGCAAGTCCCAAAAAGCCGGGCCCCCTAGAGGGGGCCAGGTGGTGGGCCGTGCAGGATTCGAACCTGCGACCTACCGATTAAAAGTCGGTTGCTCTGCCAGCTGAGCTAACGGCCCAAGGCCTTCCCGATTATAGGGGGCTAAGAGGACCTGCGCAAGGTTTCCATGATGAAGAGGCCCAAGGCCTCCTCCCGGGCCCGGGACCTCAAGGCCTCCAGGTCCAAGGGGCGGGGGGCCAGGGGCTCCAGGGCCTCCTTGGGAAGGGGGGCCGACTCCAAGAAGGCGAAGAAGGCTGGATCCACCCAGGGAGGCACCCAGGCCCCGCTCCGGCAGAGGAAGACCCGGTGGAAGACCCCCTCCACCCTGCCCCCTGGGTCCACCTCCCGCCTTAGGGGCACCCTGGGCTCGGGTTCCTGGGCCGGGTCCCGCCAGGGCGGGTAAAAGACCTTTAGGCGGGCTCCCAGGCGGTGGTAGTAGACCATCCAGTCATCGCAGGCGGGCTCTGTTCCCAGGGGCCGGTAGCCCGCGTCGTGGTGAGCGTCAAAGAGAACCACCTCCTCCACCCCCTGGCGCACCCTCTCGTGAAAGGCCAAGGCGTTGGAATCGGCATAGTAAAGCACCGCTCCCGGGGCGAAGGCGAAGCGGTCCCAAAACCCCTCCCACCCTCGGGCCTCCGGCAGGGGAAGCCCCCTCAGAAGAAAGGCCAGGGCCCGCTCCTCCCAGGCCTCGAGGAGGTAGTAGGGGGTCTCAAAGTGGGCCCAGGCGAAAAGGGGATCGGGGCCCTGGGGCAGGGGGAAGAAGTAGTCAAAGTCCACCACCAGAAGCCGCATACCCTAAGGAATAGCAAAGCCCCCCGCCCCAGAGGCGGGGAGCCCGCGAGAAGCCTTACCAGATGTAGAAGATCGTGACGATGAAGAGCCAGACCGCGTCCACCAGGTGCCAGTACATGCTGGCGGCCTCGAGGGTGCCGTGGCTGTGCAGGGTGATCTTGCCCCGGAGGGCCTGGAGGTAGGCCAGGATGAGGCCGAAGCCGCCGATGACCACGTGCAGACCGTGGAGGCCCACGACGGTGAAGAAGGCGGCGGTCCAGAGGTTCTCCTGCCAGGAGGAGTGGTGGTGGAAGTTGTAGAACTCCCAGGCCTGGAAGAGGAAGAAGAGGACCCCCAGGATGATGGTGACGAGGAGCCCAAAGCGGAAGGGGTTGAAGCGGCCCCGCCTCAGGTCGTGGTGGGCGAAGTGGACGGTGAAGGAGGAGCTCACCAGGAAGAAGGTGTTGAGGAGGGCGAGCCACAGGGCAGGCCTTTCAGCCGGGGGCACCGCGTGGCCGGAGAGGCGGAGGTACAGGTAGCCGGCGATCAGGATGCCGAAGAGGCCCACCTCCGAGACGATGAACCAGGCCATCCCCATCCAGGCGTTGGACTTGCCGGTGACGGTGTGGTGCTCCACCGGGTGGCTGTACTCGTCCTCGAGGGCCCAGCGGATGAGGCCATAGGCGAAGAGGGCCAGGAAGACCCCCATCCAGACGTTGGGCACCGGCAGGGCCGCCACGCTGACGAAGAAGGCGAAGAGGGTGGCGGCCGAGTAGAAGGGCCAGAAGGAGCTGTTGGGGAGGTGGATGTGGCCCGGGTCCTCCGGCTTCAGCTCCACCCCCTTCTTCTGCCAGTCGTAAAGGGGCCGCTCGGAGGGGAAGTCGGCGGGGAGCTGCACGTCAAAGTTGTGGGCCTTGGGCGGGGAGTCGGTGAGCCACTCCAGGGTGTAGCCGCCCCAGGGGTTGGCGGGAGCCTTCTCCCCGGAGCGCAGGCTCTTCCACATGTTGTAGATCCAGACCAGGCCGCCCAGCCCCAGGATGAAGGCCCCGATGGTGGAGATCAGGTTCAGCTCGGGCCAGCCGGCGATGTCGGCGTTGTAGGTGTAGTAGCGCCGGGGCATGCCCAGGTAGCCCAGGACGTACTGGGGCAGGAAGGTGACGAGGTAGCCCACCAGGAAGAGCCAGAAGTGGAGCCGGCCCAGGCGGTCGTCGTACATGCGGCCCGTCATCTTGGGCCACCAGTAGTAAAGCCCAGCGAAGGCCCCAAAGGCCGAGCCCGCCATGAGGACGTTATGGAAGTGGGCCACCACGAAGTAGGAGTCCTGGAAGTGGTAGTCCAGGGGGACCATGGAGAGCATGACCCCGGTGATCCCCCCGAGGAGGAAGTTGAAGACGAAGCCCAAAACCCAGTAGAGGGGGGTCTTCATCTGGAGGTGCCCGGCCCAGAGGGTGCCGATGATGTTGAACAGCTTCACCCCCGTGGGCACGGCGATGAGGGCGGTGAAGAAGGCGAAGGCGATCTGGAAGATGGTGCTCTCCCCCACGGTGAACATGTGGTGGGCCCAGACCATGGTCCCCAGGACCACGATGCCCATCTGGGCCCAGACCATCTGCTTGTAGCCGAAAAGAGGCTTCTTGGCGAAGGTGGAGGCCACCTCGGCCAGGATGCCCAGGTAGGGCAGGAGCATCACGTAGACCGTGGGGTGGGAGTAGAACCAGAAGAACTGCTGGAAGAGAACGGGATCCCCGCCGATCTCCGGATTGAACCAGGAGAGGCCGATCTTCCGGTCCAGGAGGACGAGGAGGGTGGCGGCGGTGAGCCCCGCCAAGCTGAAGAGGTTGAGGACGCTGGCGGCAAAGACGCTCCAGACGTAGATGGGCATCTTCCAGAGGCTCATCCCCTGGGCCCTGAGGTTATAGATGGTGGCGATGAAGTTGGCGTTGCCCAGGAGGCTGGAGAAGCCCAGGAGGAGGATGGCCGCCATGTAAAAGCTCACCCCGCTTCCCGACTGCACGGAGAAGGGGTAGTAGAAGGTCCAGCCCACCGCCGGAGCCCCGCCGGGGAAGAGGTAGCTCATAAGGGCCAGGATGATGGCTCCCAGAAAGGCCCAGTAGCTGAAGGCGTTCACCCGGGGCAGGGCCACGTCCCTGGCCCCCAGCATTAGGGGCACCACGAAGTTGCCGAAGCCGGTGAGCCCAGCCTGGATGATGAAGAAGAAGAGCATGGTTGCCCCGTGCAGGGTGAGGATCTGGTTGTACTGCTCCCCGGTGAGGAAGTGGTTGTTGGGCACCGCGAGCTGGGTGCGGATGAGGAGGGAGAAGACCCCCGCCAGGGCGAAGGCGAAGAAGGCGGTGGCCGTGTACATGAGGCCGATCTTCTTGTGGTCTACGGTGGTGAGAAGGTCCCAAAGGACCGCCCAGAAACCGGCTTTTGGCTTGGTAGCGATGGCCATCTCTCTCAACCTCCCTAGAACTTGGGCAGGGCCTTGAAGTCCAGGCCCTCCACCTTAAGCCCCTCCAGGTAGCGGACCAGGGCATCCAGGTCTTGTTCGGACAGCTGGGGGAAGCTTGGCATCTTGACCCCCGGCTTCATGCTGGCGGGGTCTTTGATCCAGGCCTTCAGGTTCTCCGGGGTGTGGTCCACGATCCCCGCCCCCAGGCTCACGCGGTTGCCCACGAAGCCCAGCTCGGGCCCGATGACCGCCGGGGGCATCTTCCCCTGGACCCCGTGGCAGGCCATGCAGTTTTGCTGGAAGACCTCCTGGCCCCGGGCGTCGGCCACGGGGGGCGTGTAGGCCTTGGCCGCCTCCACAAAGCGGTCAAACTCCTCCTTGGGCACCACCAGGACCCGGAAGAGCATGCGGGAGTGGCTGGGGCCGCAGAGCTCGGCGCAGAAGCCGTAGTAGTTCCCGGGCTCCTTGGGTGTGAAATGGAGAAGGGTCTTTTGTCCCGGAATGGCGTCCCGCTTACCCGCAAGCCCCGGCACCCAGAAAGAGTGGATCACGTCCTTGGAGGTGATCTCCAGCTCCACGGGGACCCCGGCGGGCAGGATGAGCTCGTTGGAGTTCCTGAGGCCCAACTCCGGGTAGTGGAAGTCCCACCAGAACTGGTAGCCGGTGACCTCCACCTTCATGGCCCCGGGAATGGGGCGGTTCACCTGGATGAGGGCCTTGGCCGTGAGGCCGAAGAGGACCAGGATGATGAGAAGGGGGATCAGGGTCCAGATGACCTCGAGGCGGTCGTTCCCGTGGACCTGGGGCGGCTCCCCCTCCTGCCCCGGCCTGGCCCGGAACTTCCAGGTGACGTAGGCCAAGGCCCCGGCCACCACCACGAAGACCAGGGCGGAGAAGAAGTAGACCCAGGGGTAAAGGAAGGCCACCTCCTGGTTGTAGGAGCCCCCGGGGTGGGTGATGCCCACCCGGTGCGCCTCCTGGGCCAGGCTTAGACCTAAAAGACTCAGCGCCGCTACAGCTCTTCTCATCCACTTCCCTCCCTATAGCGCCCGATCCACCGCCATGCCCAAGAAGAGCAGGGCCAGATAGAGCATGGAGTATTTGTACAGCGAAACCGCCGTCCTGCGCTCCGGCTGGCGGTAGAGAGCCAAGCTCTTTAGGACGAGCAAGCCGTTAAGGACCAGGCTGAGAACCAGGTAGAGGAGGCCAAGCTCCCCCATAAAGAGGGGCATGAGGGAGATCATGGCCGTGAGGAGGGCATAGAGGGCGATCTGCATCACCGTGACCCGCTCCCCCAGGACCACGGGGAGCATGGGTACCCCCACGGCCCGGTAGTCGTCCTGGATCATGAGGGCCAAAGCCCAGAAGTGCACGGGGGTCCAGAAGAAGATGAGGGCGAAGAGGTACCAGGCGAAGAGGTTGAGCTCCCCCGTCACCGCCGCCCAGCCCACCAGGGGCGGGAAGGCCCCCGCCGCCCCCCCGATGACGATGTTCTGCCAGGTGCGCCGCTTCAGGTAGAGGGTGTAGACCAGGACGTACCAGATGAGGCCCATAAGGGCCAGGGTGGCGGCCAGGAGGTTGGCCCCCCACCAGAGGAGGAGGAAGGCCAAGAGGGCCAGGACGAAGGCGAAGAGGAGGGCCTCCCGGCTTCCGATCTTCTGGGTGACCGTGGGCCTTTGGGCGGTGCGCTTCATGCGGGCGTCAATGTCCCGGTCCACCACCATGTTGATGGCGTTGGCGGCCCCTGCCATCATGTACCCCCCCAGGGCCACCAGGAGAAAGAGGCCCGTGCCCGGCCAGCCTTGGGCGGCGATGATCATGGAAAGGAGGGTGGTGAGGAGGAGGAGGCTGATGACCCGGGGCTTGGTGAGGGCCAGGTAGTCCTTCCAGGTGGCCCCGCCGGTCCCCCGGTGGACCTCGCCACCCCCCTCGCCTAGCTCCACCCGCCTGGCCCCCTGGGCCAAGGCGGCGGCCGAGAGGAGGACGAAGAGCACCCAGACGGCGTAGGCCAGGAAGAGGTGGAGGATCTGCATCCAGACCGGGGCCTTCAAGGCCACGTTGGCCAGACCCGCCAGGAGCTGGGCCCCGTAGAGGTAGGCCAGGAGATGGGCGAAGAGGCGGGTCTTTTCCGAGGGGCGCAGGTGGGCCACCAGATACCCGGCGAAGACCACGTAAAGCCCCACGCTCACGGCGATCAGGGGGTGGAGGACTCTAAGGCGCACCAGGAAGTGCTCCCCCGGGGTCAAGGAGCGCTCCAGGGCCTCGAGGGTGTTCCGCACGGGGAAGAGGAGGTCCCCCAAGGCGGTGACCGCCCCGCTCATGCCCAGAAAGAGGAGGGCGAGAAAGCCCAGAAGGAGGGCGAGGCCCACCGCCCCCTGGCCCCGAAGGCGCAAGGGGGCACCCCCAGAGGCCCACCAGGCGGTGAGGGTGAGGGCGGCCAGGAGGAAGTAGGTGTTGGCCAGGTGGACCATCTGGACCACGGCCCGGGCGGCGCTCACGTTGTGGGCCGTCCAGCCGAAGAGGACCAAGGAGGCCCCCACCAGGCTTTCCGTGACCATGAAGAGGAAGGCGAGGCCCGCCCCAAAGCGGGCGGGATGCCCCTTGGGCAGAAGCCGCAAGGACAGGGCCAAAAGGGCGAGAACGGAGAGGAAGGCCAGGCCCGAGGTGGCCCGGTGGGTGAACTCAATAAGGGTCTCCACCTGGGGGGCGCGGGGGATGATCTCCCCGTTGCAGGTGGGCCAGTGGGCCCCGCACCCGGCCCCAGCCCCCGTGGCCCGCACGTAGGCCCCAAAAAGGGCCACCAGGGCGTTCCAGACCAAGACTCCCCAGGCGTAGCGGCTTAACCAGGTTCGGCTCATAGCGGCACCTTTCCCCAAGGCGCTAGCGCCCTTCATTCTGCCAAAAAGAGGCCCTCGAGGGTGAGGTACATTTGTCCCTTCTGTCCCTTCTCCCCACACCGGCCCCAAGCCTAATACCCCCGGTCCCTATTGGACAAGGGCCGGGCCCACAGACCCGACCCCCAAAGGCGCGCCTACCCCGCCTTAGGACCCGCCTGGCGCACGGCCTCGGGTACCCCGTCGGTGTACTTCTGGAAGTTCTCCTGGAAGAGCCCCGCCAGCCTCCGGGCCTGGCGGTCGTAGGCCTCCTTGTCGGCCCAGGTACCCCGGGGGTCCAGGAGCTCGGCGGGCACTCCGGGGACCTCGAGGGGCACCTCAAAGCCGAAGATCGGGTCCTTTCGGTAGGCCACGCCGTCCAGAACCCCGGTAAGGGCGGCCCTGAGGAGGGCCCGGGTCACAGGCAGGGGGAAGCGGTGCCCCACCCCGTAGGGCCCCCCGGTCCAGCCGGTGTTTATCAGGTAGACCCTGGGCCCGTGCTGGGCGATCTTCTCCCCCAGCATCCGGGCGTAGACCCCAGGGTGCATGGGGAGGAAAGGCGCCCCAAAGCAGGCGGAGAAGGTGGCCTTGGGCTCGGTGACCCCCCGCTCCGTTCCCGCCACCCGGGCGGTGTAGCCGGAGAGGAAGTAGTACATGGCCTGCTCCGGGGAGAGCCGGGCGATGGGGGGCAGGACCCCGTAGGCGTCGGCGGAGAGAAAGAAGATGGCTTTGGGGTGGCCCGCCCTTCCCGAGTCCACCACGTTCTCCAGGTGGGCGATGGGGTAGGAAGCGCGGGTGTTCTCGGTCTTGGTGTCGTCGTCCCACTCCACCCGGCGGCTTTCCGGGTTCACCACCACGTTTTCCAGGATGGCCTCAAACTGGTTGGCGGCCTTGTAGATGAGGGGCTCAAACTCCGGGGAGAGGCGGATGACCTTGGCGTAGCACCCCCCCTCAAAGTTAAAGACCCCCTCTTGGCTCCAGCCGTGCTCGTCGTCCCCGATCAGGGGGCGGTCGGGGTCGGTGGAGAGGGTGGTCTTGCCGGTGCCGGAGAGGCCGAAGAAGAGGGCCACGTCCCCCTCCTTCCCCACGTTGGCGGAGGCGTGCATGGGGAAGACCCCCCGCTTGGGCATGAGGTAGTTCATCACGGTGAAGATGCTCTTCTTGATCTCCCCGGCGTACTTGGTGCCCACGATGAGGACCAGGCGCCTGGCGAAGCTGATGCCCACGAAGACCTCGCTCCGGGTGCCATCCCGCTCGGGCTCCGCCTGGAAGTGGGGGGCGTGGACCACGGTGAAGCCAGGGGCGAAGCGCTCCACCTCATCGTCCTCGGCGAAGCGGCGGGGCAGGATGAACATGTTGCGGGCGAAGAGGGCGTGCCAGGGGCTTTCCGTGACCACCCTCACCGGCAGGCGGTAGCGGGGGTCGGCCCCGGCGTAGAGGTCCTGGACGTAGAGGTCCCGGCCGGAGAGGTAGGCGGCCACCCGCTCGTAGAGGGCCTGGAAGGCCTCGGGCGGGAAGGGCTGGTTCACCTCCCCCCACCAGATCTCCCCCTCCACCTCCGGCTCCCGCACCACGAACTTGTCCCCGGGGCTTCTCCCGGTGTAGGGGGTGGTGTCCACCACCAAGGGGCCTTTGTGGGCCAAAAACCCCTCCCCCCGGGCCAGGGTGTGCTCCACCAGAACCGGGGAGACCGTGTTCCAGAAGACCTGCTTTTGGGGCTTGATACCAACGCTTTCCAGGCGCTGCATGGCCGCCTCCTTATGTTTAGCTTATCACGAGCTTATTTCCACGCTTCCAAGAAGGCCCGGGTGAGGCGCTTACCCAGCTCCACCCCGGGCTGGTCAAAGGCGTTGACGCCCCAAAGCTCCCCCAGGAAAGCCGTCTGCCACACGAGGTGCTGGAGGAGCCAGCCCACGGCGTAGGGGGAAACCTGGGAGAGGTAAAGGGCGTAGACCCTCTGCCCCGCCTCGGCCAGGGCCTGGTAGGTGGCCTCGGCCTCGGCCCTCAGAAGCCCGAAGAGGGTCTTGCCGAAGAGGTAGGAGGCGGCCTCGAGGCCCTCAGCGGGGGGAATCCTTAGGTCCTCCAGGGGGGACTCGGGGACGACCATGGCCAGGAGCTTGTCCAGAGGGCCTTCCCGGAAGAGCTGGACCTGGGCGTGCTGGTCCTGGGGCCCTAGGGCGGGGAGGGCGGTGGTGCCCACCCGGTTGCCCTCCTTGTCCACCTTCCCCAAGGACTCGTCGTGGAGCTGGACGAACCACTCGGGAAGGTACTTTAGCCTCTCCGAGTAGACCATGAAGACGTGGACGGGCAGGTGGCGGTGGAGGTGGAGGAGGAGGGCGGTCTTCAAGGGGAGGCTTTCCTCCACGGGGGCCAGGGCGGTCTCGTTGGCCTTGCGGGCCCCCATGAGGAGGGCCTCCAGGTCCGCCCCGGCGAAGGCCAGGGGGAGAAGGCCCACGGGGGAGAGGACGGAAAACCGCCCCCCCACCTCCTTGGGGATGGCGAAGGCCCTCAAGCCCTCCCGCGCGGCCAGGGCCCGCAAGGGGCCCGCCTCGGGGTCGGTGGTCACCACCAGGTGGCGGCGCCAGGCCTCCCCCAGAGCGCCCTTGAGCCAGTCCAGGAAGATGAGGAGGCCGGCCAGGGTCTCGGCGGTGGTGCCGGATTTGGAGACCACGTTGACCAGGGTCTTCCTGGGGTCCAGGGCGCGGAGGAGCTTGATGACGGGCTCGGGCTCCACGTGGTCCACGTAGTGGAAGCGCACCCCGCTCTCGTTGAAGGCGGCCTCGAGGGCCTTGGGCCCCAGGGCGCTTCCCCCGATGCCGATTAGGACGAAGTCCTCCACCCAGGGGTTCGCCTCCCGGTAGCGGCGGATCTCCCGAAGGGTTTCCGTGTCCTCGGGGAGGTCCAAAAAGCCCAGCATGCTCCCCGGGGTCTTGCGCTTGGCCAGAAGGCTTCTTCGGGCCTCCTCCAAGAGGGGGGCGTGGGCCTTCAGGGCCTCGGGAAAATCGGGCAGAAAGCGGGTGTCCAGCCGCAGCATGGGGTCAGTCTACCCCATCCGCCCCCTGGGGGAGCACCTACGTCCTCGTGAGCCAAGGCGCTGAGGAAGCCTTACTGGAAAATCCTTACACGACCCCCAAAAACCGCCCCGGGGGCCGCGGCCCCCGGGGTTTCCCTTCCCCCTAGAGGGTGATCACCTGGTCCACCTTGCCCGCCAAGGCGGCGTAGAGGTCGGGGAAGCACCCCACCTCCACTCCCTCCACCACGTGGGGGGCCACCCGGCAGTCCCCAGGTTCCTTCCGCCCTTCCCCTCCTGGGGTGCACCACCGGGGTTCCCCGGTGGCCAGACCCCTTTCCAGGGCGCACAAGTCGCACATCATGAGGAGGATACCCTTTTCCCGGGCCACCCGAGCGAGCCTCTCCCCAATGGGGTTCCCCTTCTGCAAGACCATGGTGTTGTCGTCAAAGAAGAAGATCCCTGCCACCTCCACGCCGTGGGTCCCCGCCTCCAGCTGGGGTAGGATCATCTGGCCCAGCTTGTGGCTGGCGGCCCGCGGGCTTGCCAGAATGTAGGCCACTCGCATCTCCCACCTCCTCAGTGCTTCACTCCCTCCACCTGGAAAAGGGCGATGCCCGAGGGCGCCCCTCCGACCTGGAAGCGGGCTTTCACCTTCCCCTCCTCCAGGTCCACCTTGACCACCTCCCCCTTCTGGGGGTCGGTGAGGTAGGCCACCCCGTGGGCCACGGCCATCCCTACCCGAGGGGCCCCTTCCTTGGCGGGGGTAACGGCCTCCAGGCTCCAGACGAGGCGCTTGGCCCCGGGGTCTATCTTGTGGAGCTTCCCGTCCTCGGTGAGCACATAAAGGGCTTCGCCCTCGGGGTCAAAGCGGATGGAGTAGGGGGAGCGCCAGGGCGGGGCGGGGAGGGGGAAGGGCTCCATGCGGCCCTCCCGGGGGTGGATGAAGGCCAAGCCGCGGCCGAAGTTGCCCACAAAGAAGGGCTGGTTGGGGTGGGCCACCAGGTGTCCTACCCGGGCCCCTTGGGGAGCGTTGGCCGGGTTAGGGATCTTCTGCGCCACTAGGCCCCGACCTTGGCTCCGCACCAGGAGGACGCCGTCGGCGCAGCCGAAAGCCGCCCACTCCCCCAAGACAGCCTGGCCATGAAGGCCGGGACAGGCCTGGGGGAAGGCGAGGACCCGCTGGCCCCCCAGGGTGTAGGCCTCGAGGCGGCCCCTTTCCATGCCTCCCACCAGAAGGGCCTCCCCCAAAACAGCCACCGCCCCGTGGTCCGCGCCGCCCGTGGGGATAAGGCGCGGTGTGAACTCCACGCCCAGCCGCCGGAGGTCAAAGAGGGCCACGGTTCCGTCCCCGTCGTGATGGACGGCCACCCACTCCCGGCTTACGAAGGCGTGGACGGGCTTGGGCCCGGTGCGCAAGGTGGCGGCCACGTAAGGGTTTTCCTCCTTCACGTCCTCGTGGTCGCCGTGGTCCTCCAGGCGCAGGCCGCCCCAGAGGAAACCCACGGCGTTGCCCTCGGTGTGGACCGTGAGAACGTACTGCCCTCCGGGTACGGGGTAGAGCGTAGCGGGAGAGGGCACCGTGAACCGGCCCAGCTCCTTGCCGTCTTCGTTCAGCACCACCACCACAGGCGCCTTGGCGTCGGCCACGGCGATGCGGGTGAAGAGCTTTTCCTCACCGTGGGCTAGGGCAAGACCCAGGAGCGCTACGCCTAAAACCTGCAGGACCGCTATGTCCAAAACCTGTCTGACCACCTTCTTCCACATGCCTAACCTCCTTTCACCGCCTCGCAGATCCTTTCCCGGTTCCAACGGAGGAGCTCCACGTAGCTGGGCACCCTCCGGTCCAGGGCATCCGTGTAGAGGACCACCAGCCTGGCCCCCAGTTCCTGGGCCAGGAGGCGCAGGGGGCCAGGGTCGTACTGGGGCTCGGCCACCACCAGGTCCACGCCCCTAAGCTCCGCCTCCCGGATGAGGGCGATGCGGGACCGCACCCCCTCGTCCCGCCCGTGGGTGTCGCGGAGGGCCCCTACGATTTCCATTCCGTAGCGGCGGGCCAGATACGAAAGGGCAAGGTGGGCCACCACCACCCTAAGCCGCCTTTCCCCAAGGCAGGCTTGGAGGCGCGCATCCTCCTCCATGGCCCGCTTGCGGAAGGCCTCCAAGTTTCTATGGAAGATCTCCCTTCCCCGGGGGTCTAGGGCTGAGAGCTCCTTGGCCAGCTCCTCGGCGTACCGCACACCGTAGGCAGGGTCCAGCCACATGTGGGGGTCGCAATCCCCGTGGAGATGGACTCCCTTCTCCCGGAGGCCCAGGAGGCCGCAGACGGGGTCCGGCATCCGGGGGGCCAGCTCCACCACCCGAGCCCCACGGGGAAGGAGGTTCCTAAGCTTGGGTAAGTAGGGCTCCAGGCCCAGTCCATTGGCGATAAGGAGCCTCGCCTGGGAGATCTGAAGGGCCACGGAGGGCCGGAGGTCAAAGGCGTGGGGGTCCGCCCCCATGGGGATCACGCTCTGCACCCGGAGCCGGTTCCCCGCCACCTCCCCTGCGATGCTGGCCAGGATTGGGGTAGTCGCCACAACCGGGGCCTGGGCCAGGGCTAAGCCCAGGGCCAAGGCCAAAAGGCTAAGAGCCCTGCGCATATGTGCCTCCCGCGAACAAGGCCTTCCAGTCCTTGAGGTGCCGCCTGGCTCCCGAGGGAAGCCGCCTGAGGAAGCGCTCCCGCCCCTCCCCCCGAAGCTGGGCCACGGCGTCCTCGTAGGCCTTTAAGAAGGGGAGGAAGTGGGCTAGGCCCTCCGCGAAGTCCAGGGGTTCGGCCTCGGGGTGGACCGCCGGAGGATAGGGGGGGATGGGAGCCCGGTAGAAGCGCTCCCTGGGGCGGTGGTAGAGAACCCCCCGGTACCAGAGGCCGGTGGAGTGGAGGAGGGCCTCTTCCCTTAGGTAGAGGCTGGAGCCTATCCCCTCGGGGTGGGGCCTCTTGGCGAAGCCCAGCTCCGTGAGGAGGCCGTGCTCGGCCTCGAGGCCCATGAGGTACATGACCACGGGCATGGGGTTCATGGCCGGACCAGGACCAGGCGGGTGGGGCTACCCCCGGTCCGCAGGTAGCGGGCCACACGGCCGCGCTCTACGTCCACCTCGGCCACCAGGCCCAGGTGGGGCAGGCTCACGTAGGCGAGGCCCCTCTCAGGCCAGAGGGCCATGTCGGGATAGATAGCCCCGCCCGTGTCCTCGTCCATTTCAGGGAAGGGCTTGGCCGCTACCCGCACCTCCTTGAGGAGGTTCCCGTTCCTGGCTTCCCGTACCTGGAGCCTGCCGTCGGTGAGGAGGATGTAGAGCCGTTTCCCATCGGACTCTCCCCGGATGAAGACCCCGCCCAGGGGGATGGGGGTAAGGCTAAGGGTCGTGGGGTCCAGGCGCTGGAGGTGCTTCACCCCGTCGGAGTAGCCGAAAAAGGCCCCCTCACCCTTCAGGAAGGCTCCGATCCGCTCCCCGGCCACGGGGTAGGCCAGGCGGGCCCGCTCCTTGCCCCCCTCCAGGACCAGAACGTCCCGGGCGCAGGCGAAGAAGCTTCCGGCCCGTCTCCGGGTGGAAGGCCTCCCCGTGCTCCACGGGGCAGGGGAAGCGCCCGGCCTCCTCCCCCCCGAGGCCCTTGGGGTAGAGGACCACCTGCCCCCGGGCCAAGAGGGTGAGGTAGGTGCCCTCAGGGGCCTCCACCACGTGGTAGTGGTCGGGGTTGGGAAGCCGGACCCTTTCCGCCTGGAAGGCGGCCTCGGGGGCCAGGCCCTCCTCGGAGAACAGGAAGGCCACGGCGTCCCGTTCGGCAAAGGCCAGGAGCCGCCCCCCGTGGGTGTAGGCCTCGCTCCCGTGGCCGATGTTCCACCCCCGCCCCAGAAGGAGGCTCTTAGCGATGACCGGCCGGCTCCAGCGTCCCTCCTCCTTGCCGGTCCAGACCACGGTGAGCCACTGCCGGTCTGTGTCCCGGCCCCGGGAGACCAGGAGGTACCGGCCCGAAGGGGTGGCCACCAGGCTCATCCCCCTTGGGGGAAGGCTGAGCTCGGCCACCACCTGGCCTCTAGGGAGGTCCAAGGCCAGGAGGCGGGCGTGCTGCGGGCGGTTGTCCAGAGCAAAAAGCCGGCCTTCGGAACTGTAGGCCTCTGGGACCTCGGGGACCGCGCCGTGGGTTAGGCCTAGGGAAACGAGGGTCAAGAAAAGGACTGAGAGGGCGCTGCGGAACATGCCTTCACCTCCAGGGGCGATGATACTGAGAATGCGTTATCAAGTCAAGCAGGCCTTTCGTTCCCAGCCTCAGCGCCTCCCACACCCCCTTCCCGTCAAACCCCGCGTCCGCCAAAAGCCATCCCCCAGTAGGGGCAAACCGCCGCAAGGCCTTCCCCCCAAGCCGGGGGTCCGGGGCGTAACCTCTCCCCGCCACCCCACCCCAGGGCAGGAGCAACCTCCTCTCCCTCTCCCACCGCACCAGGGCCAGAAGCCGCGCGTGCCCCCGGACCAGCTCCCGGGAAAGCCTCTCCAGTAGAGCCTCCAGGAGCTTGAGGTCCAGGTGCTGCACCGCGTAGCGGGCCAAGGACTGATGGGAGGGGAAGGGGGCCTCCATGAGGTCCTGAAGCAGGGCCTCCGTCTTGCGGTAGGTGAGGTGGAAGAAGGCGCGGAAGTTGCTTCTCCGTCAGGAGAACACCTTGAGCAGCAGGGCCGGGTAAAGGCCGTGGTCGTAGCGCCAGGGGTGGCCCCGCTGGCCCTTGGGGGTGGGTGGAGCCACCTCCCGGGCCAGGCGCAGGCAGTGTTCCAGCACCTCCTTGGGGCTTGCCCCCCTGCGAAGGAAGCCCCGCTTGCCCATCAGGGTAGGAATGACTATACACCCATTACCCCGACCTTTGCAAGGCAAACCCAGCTGCGGAGCGGGAAAAGGGGGTATAGTAAGGCCCATGACGGTTTACCTGCCGGATGGGAAGGCCCTCGAGGTCCCCGAGGGGGCCACCGCCAAGGAGGTGGCCGAGCGCATCGGCCCCGGCCTGGCTAAGGCGGCGGTGGGGGCCATCGTGAACGGGGAGGTCTACGACCTCCTCAAACCCCTCCCGCCGGGGGCCACGGTGCGCATCCTGACGGAGAAGGACCCCGAGTACCAGCTCCTCTTCCGCCACACCCTGGCCCACGTCCTGGCCCAGGCGGTCAAGGAGTTCTTCCGGGAGAAGGGCTACGACCCGGAGAGCGTGAGGCTTGGGGTGGGCCCGGTCATTGAAAAGGGCTTTTACTACGATATAGACGCCCCCGAGCCCCTCTCCGACGAGGACCTGCCCCAGATTGAGGAGAAGATGCGGGAGATCCTTAGGCGGGACCTCCCCTTAAAGCGCTACGTCCTCCCCCGGGAGGCAGCCCTGGCCCGCTACCAGGGCAAGGACCCCTACAAGACCGAGCTCATCCTGGACCTTCCCGAGGGCGAGGAGATCAGCTTCTACCAGCAGGGGGACGAGGCGTTTGGCTTCACCGACCTCTGCCGGGGCCCCCATGTGCCCTCCACGGGCAGGATCCCCCCCCACTTCAAGCTGACCCACGTGGCCGGGGCCTACTGGCGGGGGGACGAGCGGAGGCCCATGCTCCAGAGGGTCTACGGGGTGGCTTTCCGTACCGCCGAGGAGCTCAAGGAGTACCTCTGGCAGCTGGAGGAGGCCAAGAAGCGGGACCACCGCCGGCTGGGGCGGGAGCTGGAGCTTTTCCTCATTGACCCCATGGTGGGCAAGGGGCTGGTCCTGTGGCTTCCCAAGGGCAACGTGATCCGGGAGGAGCTCATCGCCTTCATGCGGGAGGAGCAGATCAAGCGGGGCTACCAGCTGGTCGCCACCCCCCACATCGGCAGCCTGGAGCTTTACAAGACCTCGGGCCACTACCCCTACTACGCCGAAAGCCAGTTCCCCCCCATCAGCTTCAAGGAGCGGGGCGAGGAGGAGGAGTACCTCCTCAAGCCCATGAACTGCCCCCACCACATCCGCATCTACGCCCACAAGAAGCGCTCCTACCGGGAGCTTCCCCTGCGCCTGGCCGAGTTCGGCACCGTCTACCGCTACGAGAAGGCGGGGGAGCTTTTAGGCCTCACCCGGGTCCGGGGCTTCACCCAGGACGACGCCCACATCTTCTGCGCCCCCGAGGACGTGAAGGGGGAGTTTCTTGGGGTCTTGGACCTGGTCCTCAAGGTCTTCGCCACCCTGGGCCTAAAGGACTTCCGGGCCCGCATCGGCACCCGGGACCCGAAGAGCGACAAGTACGTGGGGGACGAGGCCCGGTGGTCCCTGGCCGAGCGGCAGATTGAGGAGGCGGCCCTCGAGGCCGGCCTCCACTACACCGTGGAGGAGGGGGACGCCGCCTTCTACGGCCCCAAGCTGGACTTCGTGGTCAAGGACGCCCTGGGACGGGAGTGGCAGCTGGGCACCATCCAGGTGGACTACAACCTCCCCGAACGCTTCGGCCTCACCTACGTGGGGAAGGACGGGGAGGAGCACCGCCCGGTCATGCTCCACCGGGCCCCCTTCGGCTCCCTGGAGCGCTTCATCGGCATCCTCATAGAGCACTTCGCCGGAGACTTTCCCCTCTGGCTTTCCCCGGTGCAGGTGGTGGTGGTGCCGGTATCGGAAAAGCAGGAGGATTACGCCCTGGAGGTAACCCATAGGCTCAAGGAGGCGGGCCTCAGGGCCGAGGCCGACACCAGGCCCGAGAGGATGCAGGCCCGGATCCGGGACGCCGAGCTGAAGAAGGTCCCCTACGTGCTGGTGGTGGGGGAGAAGGAGAAGGCCGAGGGCGCCGTGAGCGTGCGCCGCCGCCACCGGGGCAACCTGGGGGTCATGCCCCTTTCCACCTTCCTGGAGGGCGCCCTCAGGGAGTACCGGGAAAGGCGGCTGGAACCCGTTTTCGGATGAGGGCCCGGTCCACCATCTTCACCCTCTTCGTGGAGCACGTCTACCCGGAAAGGCGGGCGCCCCTTAAGGCCCTTATCGCCATGATGGAGGCCTTGGGCTTCTCGGAGGCGGCGGTGCGGGCGGCCCTTTCCCGAAGTGCCAGGCGGGGCTGGGTGGCGCCGGAAAGGCGGGGCCGGGTGGTCCACTACACCCTCTCCGACCGGGTCTTCTGGCAGGTGCGCCAGGTGCGCCGCCGCCTCTACGAGCCCCTTCCCCCCTGGGACGGGAGCTTCCTCCTGGTCCTGCCGGAAGGCCCCAGGGAGCGGGGGGAGAGGGAGCGCTTCCGGCGGGAGATGGCCCTTCTGGGCTACGGGAGCCTGCAAAGCGGGGTCTACCTGGGGGCCGGCGCCGACCCCAGGGCCACGGAGGAGCTTCTCGGCTTCTACGGCCTTTTTGCCACCCTCTTTAAGGGGCGGCCTCTGGGCAAGGGGGAGGAGCTTCTCCGGGCCTTTCCCCTCGAGGCCGCCCGGGCCCACTACCAGAGCCTCCCCCTAGAAGCCCACCTCCCCGAAGACCCCGTGGAGGCCTTCCGGGCCCTCACCCGGCTGGCCCACGAGGTGCGCAAGGTCCTCTTCCTGGACCCCCTTCTGCCGGAGGCCCTCCTCCCCGAGGGCTTCCCCGGCCCCCGGGCCAGGCGGCGCTTCCTGGAGCTGAGGGAGGCCCTTAAGGAGCGGGCTCAACCCTTCCTAAAGGAGCTCGGCCTTCCCCTTTCAGCCCTCTCACCCAGGCCCGGGTAAGCTTTGGGGGATGAGAGGGCTCGCCTTTCCCCTTTTCCTGGCCTCCCTGGCCCTGGCCCAGGTCAGCATCCCCTTCTGGCACACCGCCGGCCCACCGGGGGACAAGGTCTTGGAGGAGGCCATCCGAAGCTTCAACGAAAGCCAGAAGGCCTACCGCCTCGAGGCCCGCTACGTGGGCGATTACCGGGAGGCGGGGGTGAAGCTCCTTTCCGCCCTCAGGGCCGGGGGAGCCCCGGTCCTCTTCCACGGGGAGCTCTCCTTCCTGCCCCGCCTGGCCCAGGAGGGGGCGGCCATCCCCCTGGACGCCTACCTGAAGGACCTGCCCAGGGACCTCTACCCGGAGATGATGCGGGCGGTCCAGGTGAAGGGCAAGACCTTTGGCCTCCCCCTGGGGTTTTCCGTGCCCGCCCTTTACTACAACAAAGACGCCTTCCGGGCCAAGGGGCTCAAGGCCCCCAGGACCTGGGCCGAGGTGGAGGAGGCGGCCTCCAGGCTGACAAGCCGCACCGCCAAGGGCATGGTTATCTCCACCGACATCTGGAGCTTCAACGCCATCGTCATGAGCCTGGGGGGGAGCCTGGTCAAGGACGGGCTTCCCGCCTTCACCTCCAAGGAGGTGGTGGCGGCTTTGGAGATGCTCTACCGCATGGTGCAGAAGGGCCACGCCCAGGCCAGGAACCTGGCCGAGGCCCAGTTCGCCGTGGCCGACTTCCTGCGCACCAAGGCCTTCATGGGCATCGGCCCCACCACCGCCCTGCCCGTGGTCCTGGCCCAGACCGCCCTCCCCTTCGGGGTGGGCATGGCCCCCCTGCCCCGGGAGCCGGGGGGCGGGGTGCCCCTTTCCGGGGCGGTGCTGGTGGTCCTGAAGGGGGCGAGCCCCGAGCAGGCTCAGGGAGCGGTGGCCTTCTTCCGCCACTTCCTGGACCCCAGGCGCCAGGCGGCCTGGGTGCGGACCACCTGGTACCTCCCCCTGCGCAAGGAGGCGGAAAGGGAGCTTTCCGACTTCCTGAAGGACCCGGAAAGGGCCGCCCTTTTCGCCCAGGCGGAGGTGGCCCGCCCCTGGAGCCAGGACCCGGAGCTGGTGGTCTGGTACGGCTACCTGGAGGAGGCCCTGGAGCGAAGCCTGAAGCAGGGCGTAAAGCCGCAAGTGGCCTTGGAAGAGGCCCAGAAAAAGGCCCTGGCCGTGGAGCGGCGCTGATGCCACCCCATGGGGGCCCCGGCAAAAGGTTACCGGGGAAGGCACCAGGCATGGTGGGCCGAAGGAAAGGGGAAACAAGGGTATGACCTGCCTTTGACCGAGGGGTGGTAGAATCCCCCACATGAAAAAGCTCTGGGCCCTCCTTTTCCTCCTCCTTCCCGCCCTCGCCCAGGTGGAGGTCCCCTTCTGGCACTCCATGGACGGCCCGGCGGGCCGCCTCCTCGCCGCCTTCGCCCAGGAGTTCGCCGCCAAGGACGGCCGCTACCGCGTTCTGCCCCAGTACGTGGGGGCGTACCGGGACGGGGAGACCAAGCTGGTGGCCGCCCTGCGCACCGGGACCGCCCCCGTCCTCTTCCAGGCGGAGATCTCCTTCTTCCCCCGCCTGGTGGCCGAAGGGCGGGCCCTGGCCCTGGACCCCTACCTGAACTTGGACCGAGCCCTGGTGGAGGACCTCTTTGCGCCCGCCTGGAACTACGGCCTTCTGGAGGGCAAGCGGTACGGCCTGCCCCTCAACACCTCCACCCCCGTCCTCTTCTATAACCTGGACGCCTTCCGGGCCAAGGGGCTCAAGGCCCCCAGGAACTGGAAGGAGTTTGAGGAGGCCGCCAAGGCCCTCTCCTCCCGCCAGGCCAAGGGCTTTATCTTCGTCACCGACCCCCAGGCCTGGCTCTTTGAGGCCATGGTGACGAGCCGGGGCGGGAACCTGGTCAAGGACGGGAAGCCCAACTTCACCTCCAAGGAGGCCCTCGAGGCCCTGGAGATGCTGGACCGGCTCAACCGGGCCGGAGCCCTCTCCGCCCGCAGCATGGCCGAGGCCACCTTCGCCCAGCTGGACTTCGTGCGCACCAAGGGGATGATGGTCATGGCCTCCATCGCCAACTGGCCCGCCGCCGAGAACTTCTCCTTCGCCTTCACCCTGGGCGTGGCCCCCGTGCCCCGGGAGCCCGGGGGGAAGGTGCCCATGGGCGGGGCCCAGCTGGTGGTCCTAAAGGGGGCCTCCGAGGCCCAGGTCCGGGGGGCCCTGGAGTTCTGGAAGTACCTCATGGAGCCCAGGAACGTGGCCCGCTGGGTGGAGGCCAGCTACTACGTCCCCGTGCGCAAATCGGCCATCCCTCTCCTCGAGGGCTTCTACCGGGAGAACCCCTTCCGCAAGGTGGCCTTTGAGCAGATCGCCCACGCCCAGGAACGGCCCAAGGAGCCCCAGTTCACCGCCTGGGCCAGCCTTCTGGCCGAGGCCTTGGAGAGGAGCCTGAAGGGGGGCGTCCCCCCCAGGAAGGCCCTGGAAGAGGCCCAGAGGAAGGCCGAGGCCATCCGGTGAACCATGCGCCTCGGCTTTAGCCCCTTCAACGCCGAGCTGGACTACGAGAAGGCCTTCCGCCTGGCGGCCGAGCTCGGGCTGGACCTGGAGGTGGCCTACGACCTCCACGAGGCCCTGCCCCTGCCCGAGGCCAGAAGCCTCCGGGCCACAGGAGAGGCTTTGGGCGTGGGGTTCACCCTCCACCTGCCCTTCGTGGAGCTGAACCCGGCCAGCCTCATCCCGAGCGTCCGCAAGCTCGCCGAGGAGCGCCTTCTCAAGGCCCTGGAGTTCGGGGAGGCTCTGGGGGCCAGGGTGGGGGTTTTGCACACCGGCCAGGTCCCCATCCGCCACCCCATAGCCCTGGCCCTGGCCCGGGAGGCCCTGGAGCGGACCCTCACCGCCCTCCTTCCCCTTCCCTTCCCCGTGGCCCTGGAGAACCTGGCCCTCTCGGAGGAGGACCTCATCCAAGGCCCGGAGGGGCTAAAGGAGCTCCTGGACCGCTTCCCCCAGTACGGCTTCTGCCTGGACGTGGGCCACGCCCTGGTGGAGCTTGGGCCCAGGGGGCCTTTCCTCTACCTGGAGGCGCTGGGCGACCGGCTCCTTCACCTCCACCTCCACGACAACCACGGTCGGAGGGATGACCACCTCCCCGTGGGTGCGGGAAGCGTCCCCTGGGCTAGGCTCGCCCCCTTCCTGAAGGGCTTTGGGGGGACGGCGGCCCTCGAGGTGGGGGGCGGGGCCTTGGGCGTGCAGAAGAGCGTAGCCCGCCTAAAGGGGATGGCCTAACCTAGGACATATGTCCTTGCCCCTAGGGGCTTATAGTGGTGGGGTGGGGTTTTGTACCCCTCTTCACAAAAGGGAGGCAGCATGGTCGTAGACCGGATAGAAGTCTACCTGGACGGGACCGAGGAACCCCTGGCGGTCTTAAAGGAACCCCCTTACCGCCTCAAGCTGGACACCCGCAAGATCCCGGACGGGGAGCACACCCTCAAGGTGGTCACCCACTTCCGGGGCGGAGGCCAGGAGATAAGGGAGATCACCTTCACCGTCAACAACTACCCCGACGTGCTGGTGGTGGGCCTGGACGAGGGAGGGGAGGTGGCGGGGGAGGTGGAGCTCCGCCTGGCCGTGGGCGAGCCGGACCTCCCCGTGGAGCCCGTCCGCTTCAACCCCATCTGGTACGCCGTGGCCCTGGTGGTGGTCCTGGGAGGCATCTGGGCCTACTTCGCCCTCTCCCCGGCGGCGGAGAAGATCGTGGCCGAGGTGGCCCCGCCGGCCGCGCAGGAGGCCAAGGCCCCGGAGGGCGGGGCCCAGCCCGCGGCGGGGGTGGACCCGGCCCTCATGGAGAAGGGGAAGGCCATTTACGAGGCCAACTGCGTCGCCTGTCACGGGGCGAACGGCCAGGGCGTCCCCGGGGCCTTCCCGCCCCTGGCGGGCAACCCCCACCTCGCCGATGCCAACCACATCCTCAACGTCCTGAAGAACGGCCTCCAGGGCCCCCTCACCGTGAACGGCAAGACCTACAACGGCCAGATGCCGGCCTTCCCCCAGCTCTCCGACGCCGATCATAAGGCCGTGGCCACCTACATCCGCAACAGCTTCGGCAACAGCTTCGGCCCGGTGCAGTAAGGGGGTAGCATGTACCGGAACGACCCCATCCTCCCCACCTTCAGCCTGATCCTGGCCCTGGGCCTCTTCTACGCGGCCTACCTGGACGGGCTCCACATCGCCCGCCTTCTGGGCCACACCCCCATGGAGCTTTCCGTGGGGCAGATCGGCCTCATGGCCTTCGGGGCGGTCCTCCTCCTCTACGGCCTCATCGGCCTGGTCTCCTACTGGCTAGAGGGGGTTGAGCTCCGCCCGGGCCGCCACTTCCCCACCCCCTCCACCGCCCCCGTGGCGGCGGGGGTGGTCCTGGTCCTTCTCCTCACCGCCCTTTCCGGCTTCTTCGTGCGCCTCATCATCTACTCGGGCCAGACGGGGCACAACCCCACCTGGCTCCAGGGCCTGGTCTTCGGGAGCATCAGCCTGGTGGTGGCCGCCCTTTTTGGCATCTACAAGAAGTTCTTCGGCCGCGACGAGGTCATCACCGAAGAGGAAAAGAGCGAGTTTCCCTGGTAAGGAGAAGCCATGGACGAGCGCGAAATCCGCTTGAGAAACTCCAGAAGGCGGATTTTCATCAAGACCGCCATCGGCACCGGCATCGGCCTTTCCCTAGTGTCCGCCTTTTACGTGGGGGCGAGCCTCAGGCCTAAGAAGGAGGTCACCCCCGAGAAGGAGCCCCTGAAGGCCGGGGACATCTTGGTCTACGCCCAGGGGGGCGGTGAGCCCAAGCCCATCCGCCTCGAGGAGCTAAAGCCCGGGGATCCCTTCGTCCTGGCCTACCCCATGGACCCCAAGACCAAGGTGGTGAAGAACGGCGAGGCCAAGAACACCGTTCTGGTGGCCCGCTATAGCCCCGAGGAGCTCTCCCCCGAGGTGGCCCAGCACGCCGTGGAAGGCGTGGTGGCCTACTCCGCCGTCTGCACCCACCTGGGGTGCATCATCAGCCAGTGGGTGGCCGACAAGAAGGCGGGGCTCTGCCCCTGCCACGGCGGCGCCTACGACTTCAGGAACGGGGCCAAGGTGGTGGCCGGCCCCCCGCCCCGCCCCGTCCCCCAGCTTCCCCTGAAGGCGGAGGACGGGGTCCTGGTGGCCGCCGGGGAGTTCTTGGGCGAGGTGGGGGTCAAGGCCGAGGCCGGCGGCCAGTGCCGCGTCTAGGAGGGAAGCATGTACAAGTGGCTGGACGAACGCTTAGACCTGACCTCCCTTTACCAGAAGGTCCTGCGCAAGGCCTTCCCCGTGCACCACTCCTTCTTCCTGGGGGAGATCACCCTCTTCGCCTTCATCGTCCTGGTCCTCACCGGGGTCTTCCTCACCCTGAACTACGAGCCTTCCATCCGCGAGGTCCGGCTCCCCGACGGACGCACGGTGCCCGCCGCCTACGCCAGCATCCTCTACATAGACAGCCTCCCCTTCGGGGCTGTCATTCGGAGCCTACACCACTGGTCGGCCCACGTGATGATCGCCGCCGCCTTCTTGCACATGCTCCGGATCCTCCTCACGGGGGCCTACAAGAAGCCCCGGGAGCTCAACTACCTGGTGGGCCTCGCCCTTTTGGGCCTGGCGGTGGTCACCGCCTTCACCGGCTACGCCCTCCCCTACGATAACTACGCCGTGACCGCCACCCGCATCGGCTACGGGATCGCGGGCTCCATTCCCTGGATCGGGAGCACCATCGCCGAGGTCATGTTCGGAGGGGAGTTCCCGGGCTCCGAGAGGTCCATCCCCCGGCTTTTTAGCCTCCACGTCCTCTGGCTTCCCCTCCTCCTCATGGCCCTGATCGGCCTCCACCTGGCCATCATGATCAAGCAGAAGCACACCCAGCCCCGCTACGCCGAGCGCGTGGCCCCGGGCAAGATCCTGGGCGTGCCCATGTACCCCCAGCAGATGGTCATGATGGGCATCCTCTTCGCCCTCTACGTGGGCGTCATGACCATGATCGCCGGGGCCTTCCTGGCCCACCCCGTGGAGGCCTTCGGCCCCCCAACCCCCAACACCCCGGCGGTGAAGCCCGACTGGTACTTCCTCTGGCTCTACGGGCTTCTCCAGATCATCCCCGCAAGCTGGCAGTTCCGGCTCTTCGGGGCCACCGTTGGCCCCGAGTTCATCGGCGGGGTCCTGATTCCCGGGATTCTGGGCATCGTGGCCCTCCTCCTCCCCTTCGTGGACACCCGCAAGGACAAGATGCGCTACATGGAACTCCCCTCGGAGCATCCGGTGCGCACCAGCGCCATCCTGGCCCTCCTCGTCTTCTTCCTCATGAGCACCCTGGCGGGCTACAAGATTGACTTCCAGCAGCAGGGTTCCCTTCTCGGCAACAACGCCGTCTTGTGGACCCTGGTCCTGGGCGGGCCCCTCCTTACCTTCTTCCTCGCCTACACCCTGATGCGGATCTTCTACGGGAAGAAGGAGGAAGAAAAAGCCCTCTAGGCCCGAAAAGCGGAAGCCCCCGCCCTTAGGCGGGGGCTTTCTTTACCGCTTCCTACTTTTCCTCTTCTAGGCCCAGGCTGGCCAGGAGGTCCCCATAGAGGTCGCCCAGCTTCACGCTGGCGCTGGCGGTGGGTACGGCAGTGGCGTCGTAGAGGTTGTACTCGGCCACGGCCCCGTACTCGTACTCCCGGCGCTCCTCGCGGCGGCCTGTCCCCTTGCGCTTGGCCCCGCGGGCCTCCTTGCCCTTGGCCCTCCGGGGACGCTCCTCCGCCTTGGGCGGAGGCGGGGGCAAGAGGCGCTTGCGGGAGAGGGAGATGCGCTGCTCCACCGGGTCAATGTTGAGGACCACAACCTCCATCTCGTCCCCCTTCTTGAAGAAAGCGGCGGGGTTTTCCACCCGGGCGTGGTCCAGCTCGGATACGTGGACCAGCCCCTCCATGCCGGGCTCCAGCTCCACGAAGACCCCGAAGTCGGTGACCCCGGTGACCTTCCCCTTGACCACGGTGCCGGGAGGATACTTCTCCACCAACTGCTGCCAAGGGTCGGGCTGGGTCTGCTTGAGGCCCAGGGAGAGACGGCGCTCGGCGGGGTCCAGCCGGAGGACCACGGCCTCCACCTCGTCCCCCTCCTTCACCACCTCGGAGGGGTGCTTGGGGCGCTTGGTCCAGGAGAGCTCGGAGATGTGGATCAGGCCCTCGAGGCCCGGCTCCACCTCTACGAAGGCCCCGAAGGGGGTGAGGCCCACCACCTTACCCCGGACCCGGGTGCCCACGGGGTACTTCTCCGCCACCGTGGACCAGGGGTCGGGGATGAGGGCCTTGATGGAGAGGTTGACCCGCTCCTTCTCAGGGTCCACGGACACCACCTGGGCCCGCACCTTCTGCCCCTTGTGCAGGACCTCCCGGGGGTGGTTGAAGCGGCCCCAGGTGATCTCGGAGCGGTGAACCAGGCCGTCCACCGGGCCCAGGTTGACGAAGGCCCCGAAGTCGGTCACGTCCACGACGGTCCCCTCCACCACCTGGCCGGGCTCCAGGCTCTTGAAGAAAGCCTCCTTGGCCTTCTTCTGCTCCTCCTCCAAAACCGCCCGGCGGGAGAGGAGGACCCGCCCCTTCTTGCGGTTCAGCTCAATGATCTTGGCCAGGATCTGCTGGCCCACGTAGGCGTCCAGGTTGGGAATGCGCCTCAGGTCCAGCTGCGAGGCCGGGATGAAGGCCCGTACGCCGTCCAGCTCGGCGACCACGCCCCCCTTGACCTTCTCCTTGACGGTGACGGTGACCGGCTCGCCCTTTTCATAGAGCTCCTGGATGCGGTCCCAGTGCTCCGTGGCCTCCACCTTCTTGCGGGAAAGGAGGATCTGCCCGGTCTCGGGGTCCACCTTGAGGACCTGGACCCGCACCTCATCCCCCGGCTTGAGGAGCCCCTTTAGCTCCTCGTCGGAGAGGGGCTTTTCCGTGAGCTGGTTGAAGGGGATGATGCCTTCCGTCTTTGCGCCGATGTCTACCGCCACACCTTCGGAACCCACAAAGACCACTTTGCCCGTCAGGACCTGGCCGGGGCGTACCCGCTTTTCCAGGCGGGCCTCGGCCTCCTGAAGGGCCTCTTCCATGCTGAAGGTCTTTTCTGGGGTCTGGGTCGCCTTTTCTTCCATGCCGCCTCTTTCCTCCTTACGCGCCTTCTTGAAGAAGGCGGGCGCTTTTCGCGCGCGCTCACACGAAAAGGCGGGGGAGAACCCTACTTCCCCCTCCCGTGTGAACCGGCCCCGAAGGGCATACCCTTCCTTTATACCACGGGGAAGCCCCCTTGCCAAGGGGTGGCCCCTTGGGGCTTCTTACCACCCCATGCTGGCTTGCGCCAGCATGGGGGCCCCGGCGAAAGGTTTCCGGGGAACTTACCAGAGCTGGCGGCCCGAAGGAAGCGAGGGTATCAGGCATAATGGGGGCATGGACACCCTGGAATGGATGAAGGCCAACCTGCCCGCCTTTCTCAAGGACCTCGAGGCCCTCGTGCGCCGGGAGTCCCCCTCCGGGGACCTCCCGGGCCTGAAGGAGGCGGCGGGCTTTTTAGAGGAGGCCTTTGGGCCCCTTACGGGCCGGCTTTCCCGCAAGGACACCCCAAGAGGCCCCGTCCTCCTCCTAAAACGGGAAGGAGAAGGGAAGCCTGTCCTCATCCTCACCCACTACGACACCGTCCACCCCAAGGGGAGCTTCCCCGAGGCCTTCCGCCTGGAGCGGGAGAAGGCCATCGGCCCGGGGGTCTACGACATGAAGGGGAGCATCATCGCCCTCCTCTACGCCCTGCGCCACGCCGAGGCCACGGGAAGGAGGCTCCCCGCCCTGGAGATCCTCTTCACCCCCGACGAGGAGGTGGGCTCCCCGGAAAGCCGCCCTCTCATTGAGGCCGCCGCCAAAAAGGCCCGGGCGGCCTTGGTCCTGGAGCCCCCCACGGCGGAAGGGGACCTGAAGGTGGCCCGCAAGGGGGTGGGCCTTTACCGCCTGAAGGCCCTGGGGAAGGCGGCCCACCAGGGGGTGGAGCCGGAGAAGGGGGTGAACGCCGTCTTAGAGCTCGCCCACCAGATCCTCAGGGTGGCGGCCCTCGAGGACCGGGAAAAGGGCACCACCCTGGGCCCCAACGTGATCCGGGGCGGCACGGTCTCCAACGTGGTGGCCGAGGAGGCCGAGGTGGAGATTGACCTCCGGGTCTGGACCCTGGAGGAAGCCAGGCGGGTGGAGGAAGGCCTTAAAGCCCTCACCCCCGTCCTCCCGGGAGCGAGGCTGGAACTTTCGGGCGGGCTCAACCGCCCCCCCATGGAGCCCACCCCGGAAAGCCTGGCCCTCTTCCAAAAGGCCCGGGTCATCGGGGAAAGCCTGGGCCTCGCCTTGAGGCCGGGCCGGGTGGGGGGTGGCTCCGACGGCAACTTCACCGCCCATCTGGGCGTGCCCACCCTGGACGGCCTGGGGCTTTTGGGCGGGGACGCCCACCAGAAGACGGAGTACGTGGTGGTGCCGGAGATCCCTAGGCGGGCCGCCCTCCTGGCCGAGCTCCTCTACGCCCTATGACCCTTTCCCCTTCCGCCCAAAGGGTCCAGGAAGCCTTGAAGGGGCGGGGTTTCCCCCACCTCCGGGTGGTGGAGCTCCCCGCCTCCACCCGCACCGCGGAGGAGGCGGCGAGGGCGGTGGGGGCCGAGGTGGGCCAGATCGTGAAGAGCCTGGTCTTCGTGGGGGAAAAGGGAGCCTACCTCTTCCTGGTAAGCGGGCAAAACCGCCTGGACCTGGGTAAGGCCCAGGCCCTGGTGGGAAGCCCCTTGCGCCGGGCTACCCCGGAGGAGCTCCTCGCCCTCACCGGGGCCCAGGTGGCGGACTTAAAGGAGGCGTAGCCGTGTGGTTTTTCCGCAGGGACCCCCATGTGAAGCCCGAAGGACCCCTGGCCTTCCGGGTACGGGTGCGCACCAGGAGCGGGGAAGTGGTGGAGATCAGGCTCTCCAAGAGCATGGAGATCTCCCCCACGGAAACGGGCTATTTTGTGCGCAAGGAGATCGTGGCCCCCGGGAGCCTGGACCGGGCGGTGCTTTTGATCTGGTTTGACCGCCGCTACCGCCCCGTGCGCAAGGAGGTCCAGGGCGGGGAGCTTGTGCCCATCCGGGAGTGGGCGTAGAGTTAGGGATATGGAAAAGGTCTTGCTCGCCCTGGGTTTACTGGTCATGATCGGCAACATCTTGTATGGCTTCCGGCTCAAGCGGGCCATCCCTGGCGGGGTTATAGGAGAACGAGGCAACCAGATGCTCTTCCTCATCGTCTTCTTCGCCCTGGCCTACCTGGGGGTCCTCTTTCTCACCTGGCAGGAGCCCTCTAGCCTCCTCCTTCTCCTCCTCTCCCTCATCCTCCTCTTAGGAGCGGTTTTCGTCTACCTGGTCCTGAGGCTTGTGGACGCCATCGTGGCCTCCCTTTAGCCATGGTCTTCCGCCGCAACCCCACCCCTCCCGAGGGCGACTGGAAGCCCACCCCCGAGGAGTGGCGGGTCTACACCCTCTGCGATGGGCGGCGCACCGAGGAAGAGGTGGTGCGGGAAAGCGGCCTGGGAGAAGGCGCCTACCTGATCCTGGCAAACCTCCTGAAGCGGGGCCTCATCCTCCCCGTGGAGGGCCCCAAGGAGCTTTGCGGGAAGCTGGTGGACCTCCTTAAAACCCACTTGGGCCCCCGGGCTGAGCCCTTTGTTAAGCGGCTTCAGGCCTGCGAGAGTCGGGAGACCCTCGAGGAGGAGGCCCTGCGGGTGGCCCTCAAGGTCAAGCTCACCCTGGACAAAAGGGCGGGGGAGGAGCTGGAAAAGGCCATCAGGGCTCTCTTTCGCTAGGGGGCCCTCAACGGGGCGGCACCCAGGGCTCCCCGCGGAAGAAGCCGTAGACCAGGCGCCCCACCACCCCGCCCAAGAGGACCAGGCCTAGGAGGTTGGGGATGGCCATGAGGCCGTTTAAGGTGTCGGAGATGGCCAGGAAGGCCTCGAGGCCCCCCAAAGGCCCCACGAAGGCCAGGGTGGCGAAGGTGAGGCGGTAGGGCCAGCGGATACCCTCCCCGAAGAGGAAGGCGGCGGCCTCCTCGCCGTAAAAGCCCCAGGCCACCATGGTCCCCAGGGCGAAGACCGCCACGGTGAGGGCCAGGGCCACCCCGCCCAGAGGGTGGGCCCCGAAGAGGGCCTGGGCGGCCTCGGCAGCGCTTCCCCCCTTTTGCCAAAGCCCCGAGGCGATGAAGGTGAGGGCGGTGAGGGAGGTCACCAGGAAGCTTATGAACATCTCCGTGACCCCCCAGAAGCCCTGGCGCACGGGGTGGTCCACCTGGGCCTGGGCGTGGGCGATGGCTGCCGAGCCCAGCCCCGCCTCGTTGGCGAAGATGCCCCGGCCCAGGCCGGCGTTGATGGCGGCGAAGAGGCTGTACCCCGCCGCCCCGCCTAAGGCGGCCTCGGGGCTGAAGGCGGCCCGGAAGACCAGGGCCAGGGCCTCCAGAAGGCGCCCGCCGTAGAGAGCAAGAAGGGGCCCCACCGCCACCAAGAAGAGCAGGAGCTTGAGGGGCACCACCACCTGGGCGAAGCGGGCGACCCGCACGATCCCCCCGCCCAGGACCACGCCCACCAGCACCGCCAGGAAGAGGCCCACCAGGGCCGGGGGAGCCCCCAGGGGGGCGAGGGCCCCGCCCACCGCTCCGGCCTGGGAGAGGTTGCCGATGCCGAAGGCGCTCAGCGCAGCGAAGAAGGCGAAGAGGTGGCCCAGGAAGCGAAGGCGGGGAAGCCCGCGGGAGAGGTAGTACATGGGCCCACCGGAGACGGAGCCGTCGGCGAAGCGGCGGCGGTAGTGCACGGCCAGGGTGGCCTCGGCGAACTTGGTGCCGGTGCCGAAGAAGTAGCCCAGCCACATCCAGAAGACGGCCCCGGGGCCTCCCAGAAGGACCGCCGCCAGCATGCCGAGGAGGTGGCCGGTGCCGATGGTGGCCGAGAGGGCCACCATGGTGGCCTGGAAGGGGGTGATCTGGCCGCCAAAGCCGTAGGCCCGCTCCCGGATGGCCCCCAGGGTCTCGCTGAAGGAAACCCGGACCATCCGCAGGGGGGCGCTAAACCAACGTATCTGGAAGATGACCAGATAAGCCCCCACCAGGAGGAAGACCAGCTTCATAGGGAAGCCGTAAACGATGCGGTTTAGACCTTCGTTCAGGGTCAGGATGTCCATAGCCTACACCTCCGGCACCACTTCCACCTTATCCCCCCGGCGCAGGCGGAGGCGCCTAAGGTCCTCCTCCAGAAGCCCAAGCCGCCCGGGGATGTTGGGCCTGGGGCGCACCTCCAAGAGGGCCCCCGAGGGGTTTAGCCTCAGGCGGAACCCGTGGCGGATGGCCCGGGCCCACTCGGCGTAAAGGGGCTCGTCCACGTAGGCGACCCCCGTTCCCGGGCCGTAGATGGGAAGGACCAGAAGGGAGACGGGGGAAAGGGCCAGCTTTGGGACGGCCTCGAGGACCCCCAGGCCAAGAAGGGTGTTCAGGACGCGGGCGAGCCGCAAGGGCCCCGGGGCCAGAAGCACCTCGGCGATGCGCTTCCCCTCCACCTGGGCCAGGACCCCCAAGGCCTCCGGGGGAAGTTCCACCTCCCCACCCCCCGGCCCAAGCCGCAGGACATACCCCCAGTCCGGGGGGAGGTTGAGCTTTTCCCAAGCGGCCTGGGCCTCCGCCAGGCGGGCGGGGACGGCGAGCCCCCCTAAGAGGGTGGTGTGGGGCGGAAGAACCTCGGGCTCAAAGGTGAAGGAGGCCCGCCTGAGCCCGGCCAGGAGGTCCAAGGCCTCCTCCCCCTCGAGGGCCCGCCCCCCGGCCTGGACCCGGGCGTGGAGCACCTGGCCGCCCCTCAGATAGACCTCGGCCTCCAGAAAGGGGGCTCGGAGGAAAAGCCGCCCCGTGCGCCCCGCTTGCATGAGGGCGCCCACCAGGGAAGGAAAGGGGAACTCTGCGAGGTTGCCCGAAAGCATTCTCCCCCGTTTTACCACGCCCCCCCTTGGCCGTCCAGGCGGGGTATTCTGAGGCGTGAACCTCCTTCTGCTCCACGGCTTCACTTCCCACCCCCTCCTCACCCTAGGGCCCCTGCCCGGGGTCCTGCGGGAGGCGGGGTTCGCCGTGAGCCAGCTCGCCCTTCCCGGCCACGGCACAAGGCCCGAGGACCTCCTAGGGGTGCGCTGGCAGGACTGGCTTTCCGCGGCCCGGGAAGCCTACGCCGCCCTGCCCGAGCCTCGAGGCGTGGTGGGGCTTTCCATGGGGGCCCTCCTGGCAGCCCACCTGGCGGCGGAGATGCCCACCCAGGCCCTGGTGGCCCTGGCGCCAGCTTTGGCCCTGAGAAGCCCCCTGGCCCCCCTGGCTCCCCTTCTCGCCTGGCTCATCCCCCGCTTCCCCGGCCCCGACTCCATCTGGGACCTCGAGCTGAAGAAGCAAAACCCCAACTACCCCTACTTCCCCACCCGAGCGGTGCTGGAGCTCCTAGCCCTAATGCGCAAAACCCCGGAGGTCCTGCCCCAGGTCAGGGCCCCCGCCCTGGTGGTGGAGGCGGGGCGAGACCAAGTGGTCAAGGGCGTGCGCCGGTATTACGAGCTTCTGGGAAGCGCCAAGAAGGACTACCTGGTCTTCCCGGAAAGCGGCCACGACCTCCTCCTGGACCGTGACCGGGAAAGGGTGGCCCAGGCGGTGCGGGACTGGCTTATTGCTAACAGTACTCACTTGCGCTAAACTAACGGCCATGGAACCCCTGCCCATATCCCCCTGGGCCGTCTTTCTCTACGCCCTGCTGACGGCGGTGGCCACGGGGCTTGGAGCCCTCCCCTTCCTCTTCACCCAAAACGTCCTCAGGCGGCACCTGGGACTGGCCCACGCCGCCGCCGCCGGGCTAATGCTTTCCGCCAGCTTCGGCCTCATCTACGAGGGGGTTCACTACAGCCTCGCCCGGACGCTTCTCGGCATCCTTCTGGGCCTCCTCTTCATCCAGCTCTCCCACCGCTACCTCCAAGGCAGGGAGGTGAGCTTCGGCTCCATGAACAACCTGGACGCCCGCAAGGCCCTCATGATCGTGGGCATCATGACCCTTCACTCCTTCGCCGAGGGGGTGGGGGTGGGGGTGGCCTTCGGGGGCGGGGAGGCCCTGGGAGTCTTCATCACCCTGGCCATCGCCATCCACAACATCCCCGAGGGCCTGGCCATCAGCCTGGTCCTCATCCCTAGGGGGGTGAGCGTCCTGGGGGCCGCCTTGTGGAGCGTCTTCTCCAGCCTGCCCCAGCCCCTTATGGCCGTGCCCGCCTTTCTCTTCGTGGAGGTCTTCAAGCCCGCCTTACCTGCGGGCCTGGGCTTCGCCGCCGGGGCCATGATCTGGATGGCGGTGGCGGAGATCCTCCCCGACGCCCTCAAGGAGGCGGAGGCCGAGGGCGTGGCCACGGTCCTCACCCTGGCAGCAGCCCTCATGGTGGCCTTCCAGATCCTCCTGGGGGGCTAATACCACCCCATGCTGGCCCAAGCCAGCATGGGGGCCCCGGCAAAAGGTTCCTGGGGAAGTTACCAGGCATGCCGAAGGAAACAGGATAAGTACCCCATTGCGGCAAAAGCCGCGGCGGGGGCCCCAGAAAAGCCCTTAGCCCCGACTTGGGCACCTCACGTTGCAAAACCCATGCGCGGGCGCTTAGGTGGCCCAGGGAAGGGGGTTTTCCAAGTGGAGGGCCGTTAGGCTAGGCCGGACCCGGAAGGCCAGAAGCTCCACCCCCGCCTCCTTAGCCTCCTGGGCCGCCTGCAGGAGCCCCCGGTCCTCCGGGTCCAGGGCGAAGGCTTGGGCCAGGGGGTGCTGCACCATCCAGACGGCGTAGGCCCTCTTCCCCTGGCGGGCCAGGCGGGCGAGGAGCCTGAGGTGCCAGGCCCCCCTCTTTGTGGGGGCGTCGGGGAAAAGGGCCAGACCGCCCTCCACCCGGTTGCAGTTCTTGGCCTCCAAAAAGGCCTCCTCCCCAGAAAGCCTGGCCCAGAAGTCAAGCCGCTTGCCCTCGAGAGGCACCTCCCGCCTCAGGGCCTCCAAAGCCCCAAAGCGCCCCGAAAAAAGAAGTTGCTCCAAAAGGTCCTCGGCCAAGGAGGCGTCCACCCCCACCAGCACGCCACGGCTCTCCACCAGGACCATCCGGCCCAGGGTTTTGGGGCTGGGCTCGGGGTGGTAGTGGCAAGGAGCGCCGGGGATGAGGAGCTCGGCCATGCGGCCGGAGTTGGGCAGGTGCAAAGGCCCCACGTCCGCCTCCACCAGGAAGCGGCCCTTGCGCCTCAGGAAGCGGCAGGGCAGAAGGGGCGGCAGGGGCAGGACCACGCCCTAAAGATAATGGGCCCGGGTTGCCCCGGGCCTTTTTGGCGGAGAGGGCGGGATTCGAACCCGCGGCACCGGTTTTCCCGGTGCAACACCTTAGCAGGGTGCCGCCTTAGACCACTCGGCCACCTCTCCATGGCTTTGGCGGAGGGTGAGGGATTCGAACCCCCGGTGGGCGCAAGGCCCACAGCGGTTTTCAAGACCGCCGCCTTCAACCGCTCGGCCAACCCTCCAGGACTGGCCGCAAACTTAACTATGGCGGAAACCCTCCCGCTTGTCAAGGGCGCATCCAGGCCAGGAGGAACCGCTCCGACAGGGCTTCCATGGCGGGGATCACCGTGTGGTGCAGGTCCGGGAAGAGGATCAGGTGGTCGTCCTCCTCGGGGCCAAAGCCCGTGGGCCGGAGGCAGGCCCGGCCCTTGGTGAGGGGCCCCGTCCAAACCTCCCCCTCCCGGGTCAGGGCCACCTGGTGGACCCGCCGCCCCATGGCCTCCCGCACGTCCCGGAGGCGGCAGGCCTGGGTGGGGGGAATCAGGGGGTCGTTGCCCGCCTGGAGGACGAGGAGGGGGGCCCGAAGGCGGGAAGCGTAGGGTAGGGGGCTTTGGCGGGCCAGGGCCTCCGGGGTGTCGTCGAAGATCTCCCGCCAGCGGGAAAGGGCCTCGGGGCGGCTTCGCCCCAGGATGGCCACCTGCTCGGCGAAGTCCACGGGGCCGATGGCGAAGGCCACCCCCCTGGCCTTCCCCTCGAGGGCCGCCGCCTTGAGGGCCACGCAGGCCCCCAGGGAGTAGCCCGCATAGGCGTGCCGGTCCGCCCCAAGCCGTGGGAGAAGGCGGGCCAGGTGGGCCAGGTCCTCCGCCTCCTCCAGGCAGCCCGTGATCCTCCCCCCGCTCTTGCCACGGCCCCGCAGGTGGGGCACCACGCCCAAAAAGCCCCGCTCCGCCCAGGCCCGGCACCGGGCCAGCATGCTGGCCGTGGGGGGGGCCAAACCCCCCGGGGACCAGGAGAACCGCTCCCTGGGGCGGTCCCTTTGGGCGGCAGACCTGGGCGAAGAGGCCCACCCCCGCCCGCCGGTACCGGACCCCCTCCCCCTCCCAGACCAGAGGCGGGGGCGTAAGAAGCCCCAAGAGGACCAGGGCAAGGGGGGGAAGGAGAAGCCAGAGGCGCCTCATCGGCCAAAAAGGAGGAGGGAGGCCCGGACCCGGTCCAGAAGGTGGGCCAGGAGCAGAGGGAGGCCTAGGACCAGAACGAGGTAGATCAAAAAGGCGGGCTTGAGGCCCAGGGGTTCGGGGAAGGTGGGGTTTTTCCTCCAAGAAGCGCACCACCATGGGGTGGAGGAGGTAGATCTGCAGGGAGTAGCGGCCCAGAAAGGCCAGAAGGGGCCGCCAGCGAGTCTGGGCCAAGCGGTGGGCCAGGGCCAGGAGGAGGAAGGCCATGGCCGTGGTGTAGAGCCAGTGGGCCAGCTGGTAGTGCATGGTGTTGACGGGCCGCTTCTGCAGGGCCTCGAGGGCCAGGGGCAGGTAAAGGCCAAGCCCCAGCAAGGCCAGGCCCAGGGCCAGGGGCCAGAGGCGGAGGAGGCGGGGAAGAAGCTCCAGGCGGCTCGCTAGGTAAAGGCCCAAGGCGATGGCGGGAAGGTGCCATAGGACGAAGCTCCCGGGATAGGGCAGGAAGCGGTAGTGGCGGTTGAGGAGGTAGATGAGAAGGGTGCCCCCTAGGCCCAGGAGGAGAAACCAGCCCCCGTGGACCCGCCCCCGCACCATGGGGAGGAAGAGGGGCAGAATAAGGGTGAGCTGGAGGGCCACCGCCAGAAAGTATAGGTGGAAGTAGGCCTTGCCCCAGAGGAGCTGGTGGGGGATGCGCTCCGGCTGGAAGACCCCGTAATCCCAGTAGCGGAAGGCCAGGTAGACCCCGCTCCAAAGGAGGTAGGGCCAGAGGAGCCTTAGGGCCCGGTTTCGCAGGTAGCGCCCCAGGGAGAAGGAGCGCCAGAAGCTGGCCCCGATCACCAAGGCGGTGAGGAAGAGGAAGGCGGGCACGGCGAAGTGGAGGGTGCGGTTTAAGGCCGCCAGGAGGAGCCAGAGGGGTGTTTCCGGGGGCACCTCCCGCAGAAAGCGGCCCAGGAGGTGGTGCAGGACCACCTCCAAGATGGCCAGGCCGCGAAAAACCTCTACCCAGGGAAACCGCTCCACCCCTCTATTCTCCCCAAGGAGGCTGAGAAAGCCGTTAAGTGGCCACCCTGCTTTTGGGGTGGCATTAAGTGCCCGCACGTTGGTTTTGCGACATAGGGTGCCCAAGCCGGGGCTGTGGAAGGGTTTTTCTGGGGCCCCCACCGCGGCAAAGGCCGCGGTGGGGTACTTAAGAGCCAAGCTCCTCCCAAAGGGCCCGCCTCCTGGGGTAGAGGGTCCTCAGGTCCTTCAAAAAAGCCGCCACCCGCCCCGGGTCCAGGGCCCGGGCCTTAGCCAGGAGCCTGGCCGCCTCCCGGTACCGTTCCCGGCCTCCGGCCTCCACCAGGTCCCTGGCCGCCTCCAGATAAAGGCGCAGGGCCTCCTCGGGAAGCCGCCCCTCCAGGACCTCGGCCAGGGCGGGGTAGGCCACCCGGGGAGCCCCTTTGAGGAGGCGGTCCAAAGCCCCCCAGTCCTCCTCCAGGAGGTGAATCCGGGCCAGGAGGGCGGGGTCCCGCACCCCCTTTAGAAGCTCCCGCCGCTTTTCCGGAAAGGCCCTGCCCAAAAGGGCCTTGAGGGCGGCGTAGTCCTCGAGGCTGGGCCGGAAGGCGAAGCGGAGGAAGAGGTCCTCGGGCCTGCCCCTTCGCCGCGCCAGCAGGTCCACCAGAGGGAAGAGCCTGGGGTCCTTGCCGAACCACTCCAGGGCCTCCTCGGCGTAGCGGAGGGCCTCCTCCTCCCGCCCCAGGGCGAGGAGGCGCTCCACCAGGGCCAGGTAGTCCTCGGGGCCCTCCAGATGCTCCCGCATGAGGCCCAAAGCCTCCTCCTCCCGGCCCAGGGCCAGAAGCAGCCTTTCCTTCAGGCCCCGCTTGAGGCCCCAGGGGTCCTTCCCCGAGAGGTGGGGAAGAAGCCCCTCCGGGTCCCTCTTCCCCAGCTCCAGGAGGGCCTCCTCCAAAGCCGGGGAAGGGGCCTTCAGGTAAAGGCGGAGGAGGGGCAAGGGATCCTGGGCCAACTCCAGATACCGCCCCACCCCGGCCCGGAGGTAGGGCTCGGGGTCAAAGGGGGCCTCCAGAAGGGCCTCCAAAAAGGCCAGGACCTCCTTCTCCCCCACCCTGGGAAGCCTCAGGAGCAGGGCCTTGGCCTCCTCCTCCCCTCCTCCCAGGAGGAAGGCCTGGCGCAGGGCCCGCACCCCCTCCAGGAAGCTTTTCTCCGGCAGGAGGACCTCTCCCAGCCATAGGGCCACCTCCGGCACCTGGGCTAAGGCCTTAAGGAGGGCCTTGGCCTCCTCGGGGGGGAGGCGCTCCAGGCTCATGAGGAGGTCCTCCCTGGGCCGGGCCTCGAGGTAGGCGTAGAGAAGGGCCGCCGCGTGCTTGCAGGGGAAGCCGGGGTAGGGGCAGGAGCAGCTTCCCCAAAGGCCCGGCCCCACCTCCACGCGGTAGGGCTCGGGCTCCGAGCCCTGCACCTCGCCCAGAAGCCTCTCCCCCACCCGAAAGACCCGGCGCACCCGCCCCTCCTTGGCGTAGGCCAGGCCCCGGCGCAGGACCTCCCTGGGGAAAAAGGGGGCGAAGTCCTCTTCCTTCTCGGGGGGAAAGGGGGCCACGCCCACAGTTTGCTATACTGGGCTTAGCGCTATCAAATGACCCTGACCACCACCTTGAGGGAAGCGGGCCTGAAGCGCTCTCTGCCCAAGGGCTACGTCCAGTGCCGGGCCTGCGCCCACTACTGCGCCATCCCCGAGGGCCAGGCGGGCAAGTGCGGCGTGCGCCGCAACCTGGGCGGCAAGCTCTACTTGGTCACCTACGGCAAGGCGGCCGCCGTGCACCTGGACCCGGTGGAGAAGAAGCCCCTCTACCACTTCCACCCCGGGGAGGGGATCCTCTCCCTGGGCACCGTGGGGTGCAACCTCTTCTGCGCCTTTTGCCAGAACTGGCAGATCTCCCAGTTCCGGGAGTTTTCCGTGAGCCCAGAAGGCCGTTTGGACCGGCCCATCGGCGAGGACTGGCACCCGGAGAGGATCGTGGCCACGGCCGAGGCCCTAGGGGTGCGGCTCATCGCCTACACCTACAACGAGCCCGCCGTCTTCATTGAGTACGCCCACGACACCGCCAGGCTGGCCAAGGCCCGGGGCATGAAGAACGTCTTCGTGACCAGCGGCTTTGAGACGAAGGAGGCCTGGGACTACATCCGCCCCTACCTGGACGCCGCCAACGTGGACCTCAAGGGCTTCACCGAGAAGTTCTACCGGGAGATCTGCGGAGCCCGCCTTAAACCCGTCCTGGAGAGCCTGGAGCACCTGGTGGCCTCCGGGGTCTGGGTGGAGGTCACCACCCTCCTCCTGGAGGGCTACAACGACTCCGAGGAGGAGGTCCGGGCCATGGCCCGCTTCCTCAAAGGCCTCTCCCCCGAACTCCCCTGGCACCTCACCGCCGCCCACCCCGACTACCGGATGCCCGACCTGAAGCCCACCCGGCACGCCACCTTGGTGCGGGCCTACGAGATCGCCAAGGAAGAGGGGCTCAGGTTCGTCTACGTGGGCAACGTCCTGGACGAAGCAAGGAGCTCCACCCGCTGCCCGGACTGCGGCCGGCTCCTCGTCCGCCGGCGGGGGTTCAGGGCGGAAACCCTCTGGCAGGAGCCCGGGGTCTGCCCGGGGTGCGGGAGGAGGATTCCCGGCGTATGGACCTGGTGAGGCCGGCCTACGTGGCGGGGCAGTTCTACCCCGGGGAACGGGAGGCCCTTCTGGAGGAGGTCGCTTCCCTTCTGAAGGCCGCCAAGACCCCGCCCCTCCCCGGGGTCCGGGGGGTCCTCGCCCCCCACGCCGGCTACGGGTACTCGGGGAAGGTGGCGGCGGAAAGCTTCAAGGCCCTCTCCGGCTTTAGGGGCCAGGCGCAAAGGGTCATCCTCCTGGGGCCCAGCCACTTCGTCCCCTTCCTAGGGGTGGCCTTCTACCCCTACCGGGCCTGGCGCACGCCCCTTGGGGAGGTGGCCGTGGACCTGGAGGGGGGAAGAAGGCTTTTGGAGCTGGGCTTTCCCTTTCTAAGGCTGGAAGAGCCCTTCTTTGAGGAGCATAGCCTCGAGGTCCTCCTCCCCTTCCTCCAGGTGGCCCTCCCCGGGGTGCCCATCCTGCCCCTCCTCTTCGGCGAGGTAGACCCTTTGAGGGTGGCCGAGGCCCTTTTGCCGGAGCTTAGCCCCCAGGACCTGGTGGTGGCCAGCAGCGACCTCTCCCACTACCACCCGGACCCCGTGGCCCGGGAGCGGGACAGGAGGACCCTGGAGATCGCCCTAAGCCTGGACGCCGAGGCCCTTTCCCGGGCCGAGGCCTGCGGCCGCCTCCCCTGGGCCAGCCTCACCGCCCTGGCCCGAGAGTTGGGCTGGAGGCCCAGGCTTCTGGCCTACGCCACCAGCGCCGAGGCCTTCGGCGACCGCAGGCGGGTGGTGGGGTACGCGGCGGTGGCCTACGGGCTAGACTGAGGCCATGACCCCGGTCCGCAAGCGCTTCACCGCGGAGGAATACCACCGGATGGTGGAGGCGGGCCTCCTCGAGGAGGACGACCGGGTGGAGCTTTTGGAAGGGGAGATCTGGCAGATGAGCCCCATCGGAAGCCGCCACGCCGCCGCCCTGCGCCGCCTGCGCCTCCTCCTTTCCCCCCTCGAGGCCCAAGGGCGCTGCCTCTTGGCCATCCAGGACCCCGTGCGCCTGGACGCCTTCTCCGAGCCGCAACCGGACCTGGCCCTCCTCAAGCCCCGGGAGGACCTGTACCGGGAGGCCCACCCTGGCCCCGAGGATGTGCTTCTCCTGGTGGAGGTGGCCGAGTCCTCCAAGGCCCACGACCTGGAGCGCAAAGTGCCCCTATACGCCCGGCACGGAATCCCGGAGGTGTGGGTTTTGGACTTGGGGGAGAGGGCCCTTCACCTCTTCCGCCATCCCTCGCCCCAGGGCTACCGGGAAGCCTCCCTTCTCAAGCCCGGGGACCGGGTGAGCCCCCTGGCCTTCCCCGAGGTGAGCCTGGAGGTGGAAAGCCTCCTCTAGAGCCGGAAAAGGGGCCGGAACCAGGGGATGGAGAAAAGGAGGACCAGAAGGGCCAGGCCGAAGAGGAGCCGGGCCAAGGGCTTCCCCTTCCTGGCCTGGGCGAGCCCCCCGTGGGCCAGCCCCAGGGCCAAAAGCCCCCCCACCCAGTGCTCGGCCACAAAGTAGCGGGCCTCGCCGGGGGTGCGCATGACCTGGTCCAAAGCGGCCAAGGCCCCCTGGAAAAGGGGGCTAAGGAAGGCCAGGACCACCCCCAAGACCACCTGCAGGGTGAGGGTGTGGGCGAAGAGGGCGCCTGGGCGGGGCCTGGGGTCAAAGAGGGCCCAGAGGCCAAAGAGGAGGACCAGCCAGCGCACCAGGTTGTGAAGGACGAGAAGGGCCTCGTACATGGCCCGGAGTCTACCCCAAAAGGGCCAGGGCCTCCCGGAGGTCCCTCACGCTGAGGTGGGGGGGAAAGCGGGGGTCAGGGGGGCGGTGGCCCCGGTCCACCCAGACCGCCTGGATGCCGGCAAGGAGGGCCCCCTGGATGTCCCGCTGTGGGTTGTCCCCCACCATGACCGCCTCCTCGGGACCCGCCCCGAAGGCGCAGAGGGCCATGCGGAAGAGCCTGGGGTCCGGCTTGCCCAGGCCCACCTCCCCGGAGACCAAGGTGAGGGGGAAGGCCTCTATAAGCCCCGCCCCCACGAGCTTTTCCCGCTGGAGGTCCGGCACCCCGTTGGTGAGGAGGACGGGGATGGCCCCCTTCGCCCTTAGGGCGGCCAGGAACTCCGGCACCTCGGGGAAGAGGGGAAAGCGGCGCCTTTCCCGGAAGAAGGCCTCGGCCAGCTCCCCGGCCCTTTCCACCGGCCCCCCCAAGGCCGCCAAGGCCTCCCGGAAGACCCTTTGGCGGAAGCCCTTGGCCCAGGCGGCCAGGCCCTCGAGGCCCGGCGTGGAATACCTGGCCCAGAGGGCCTCCAGGGCCGAGTGGCCGATGGCCTCCGCCCAGGGATGGAAGGGGGCCTCCTGGAAGAGGGCCTCGGCTTCGGCCTTCACCGCCGGGAAAAGCCCCTCCACCCCCAAAGCCCTTCCCAGGGCCTCCAGGACCTCCCGGCTCACCCGGTGGTCCTCTAAAAGGGTGTCGTCCAGGTCCAAAAGCCAAAGCCGCTTCACGGGCCCTCCCGCACTAGCACGGGGTTCTCCCCCGGGTCAAAGAGGAGGAGGTGCCCCCCGGCCTCCAAAAAGGCCAGGCCGTACTTGGCCAGGCGCAGGCGCTCGTGCTCCAAGCTCTCCACCAAAAAGACGAGCCGCCCCTCCTCCAGCCGCACCCGGGCGAAGCCCCGCCCCTCGGGCCTGGGCCTCTGGGGCCCGCGCTCCACCCCTCCCGGGCCCGGCCTCAAGAGGAGCAGGGGGCCTTCCCGGGGGGAAAGCAGAGCCTCCCTCTCGGGGATGAGCTCCTCCAGGGCCAGGCCCAGGGCCTGGTAGAAGCTCACCCCCTGGCCCAAATCCGGCACCTGCACCAAAACGGTCTCGCTCACAGCGACCTCAAAAAGGCCCTCAGGTCCTCCTCGTCGGCCACCACCTGGACCAGGTCCAGGTCCTCCCGGGCGATCTCCCCGTGGGGCCGGAGGAAGGCGAGCCAGTAGGGGTCCACGGCCAAAGGCCGCCCCAGGCCCCGCCTCAGGTAGAGGAGGTTCCAGGCCAGGGTGAGCTCGGCCAGGGTACCCACCCCGCCCGGCAGGGCCAGGTACCCGGCCCCCAGGTCCAGAAGGCGGCCGATGCGCTCGGGGAGGCTGTGGGCGGGAAGCTCCAGGTCCACGTAGGGGCTTGGCCCCGGCCTTTCCGGAAAAAGGGCGGGGGCCGTGACCCCCACCACCAGGCCCCCTCTGGCCTTGACGCCCTTGGCCAAGGCGGCCATTCCCCCTTGGTACCCGCCGCAGGCCAGGCCGAACCCCTCCTCGGCCAGGACCTCCCCGTAGCGGACCAGCTTAGGGTAAAGGGGGCTATCCGGGGGGAGCCTCGAGGAGACGAAGGCCGCGACGAGGCGCATCAAGATGACCTAGCGGCAGCGCACCACCAGGACCGGGACGGAGACCCGGTGCAGGACCCCCTCCGTCACCGAGCCCAAAAGGAGCTTGTCCAGCCCCGTGCGCCCATGGGTGCCCATGACCAGGAGGTCGTAGCCCTTGGCCGCCTCCACGATGGTGGGGATGGGCACCCCCTCCTTGACCTCCCCCGTGGCCTCCACCCCCTTCTCCTGGGCCATCGCAAGGGCCTTGGCGACGGCCTCCTCCCCCGCCTTCCTCAGGTCCTCCAGGAGCTCAAGGCCATAGGGGACGCTCTCCGGGGCGATCCAGATGGCCTGGGCGGGGTTTTCCAGGACGTAGAGGAAGTGGACCTTGGCCCCCAGGGCCTGGGCCAGGCCCAGGCCGTGCTCCAGGGCCTGGAGGCTGCAGGGGCTTCCGTCGGTGGGCATGAGGATGGTCTTGTACACGGCACCTCCTCCTTTCATCATACCGTCGTAGACTCGGGCCATGTGGATCTACGGGCGGAACCCGGTCCTCGAGGCCCTCCGGGAAGGGCGGGCCAGGGAGGTCCTGGTGGCCAGGGGCGTGGAGGGCTGGCTTCTAAAGGAGCTGGACCGCCTAGGGGCTTCCTACACCCTGGTCCCCCGGATTGAGCTGGACACCCTCCTCAAGACCACCCACCACCAGGGGATCGCCGCTTTGGTGGAGGAGCCCAGGTACGCCTCCTTGGAGGAGGCCTTCCTCCTGGCAGAGAGGCGGGGGGAACTCCCCCTCCTCGTGGCCCTGGACGGCATCACCGACCCCAGGAACTACGGGGCCATGATCCGAAGCGCCCTGGCCTTAGGGGCCCACGGGGTCCTCTCCGAGGAGCGCCGGGCCGCCCCCCTTTCCCCTCTCGCCCTGAAGGCCAGCGCCGGCGCCGCGCTGAAGCTTCCCGTAATCCGGGTCAAGAACCTGCCCAGGACCCTCACGGCCCTCAAGGAGCGGGGGATCTGGGTCTACGGCCTGGACCTTAAGGGGGAGAAGGCCCCAAGGGAGCTGGACTTCAAAAGGCCCCTGGCCCTGGTGGTGGGCTCCGAGGGGGAGGGGATGCGGAGGCTGGTGCGGGAAAGCTGCGACGAGCTCTTCCGCATCCCCATCCGGCCCGAGGCCGAGTCCTTAAACGCCTCTGTGGCCCTGGGCATCGCCCTTTACCAGGCGGCCCTGGCCCGGGGTGTAGCATAGGGGCGTGGACTGGGTCAGGCTCCTCTCCCGCCTCCTCCAGGCCCAAGGCCTTCCCGGCGGGGAGGGGGAGGTGGCGGGCCTCCTCCTGGAGGCCCTGAAGGGGATGGGCCTCGAGGCAAGGCTGGACGAGGCCGGCAACGTGGAGGCCCTTTTGGGGGAGAAGGAGCCCGAGGTGGTCCTCACCGGGCACATGGACGTGGTCCCCGTGGGGGACGAGGCCCTCTGGCCCCACCCCCAGGGGGCCGTGGTGGAGGGCGTGGTCTACGGCCGGGGGGCGGTGGACATGAAGGGCCCCCTGGTGGCCATGATCCTGGCCCTGGAGGAGCTTAAGGGGAGGCCCCTAAAGGGGCGGGTCCGCTTCCTGGCCACGGTGCAGGAGGAGGTGGGGGGCCTGGGGAGCCGCCACGCCCAAGGGAGGCTTTCCCCCCTGGCCTTCGTCCTGGGGGAGCCCTCCGGGCGCAGGCTCATGCGGGGGCACCGGGGCCGGGCGGAGGTCTTCGTGGACCTGGAGGGCGTGGCGGAGCACGCCGCCCTTTCGGGGCCGGAAAACGCCCTCTACGGCCTGGCCGAGTACCTTCTGGCCCTAAAGGCCCTTCCGCCTTTCCCGGGCCTCAAGCTCACCCCCACCCGGGTGGACACCTTCCCCGGGGCCAGGAACCAGACCCCGGGGGTGGTGCGCCTTTACCTGGACGTGCGCTACGAGCCCGAGGCGGACCTGGAAAGGCTTTTAGAGGCCCTGAGGACCCTGGGGGATGCCTCGGTCTACATCCCCGAGGAGGAACGCGCCTCGGGGGAGGTGCGGATGACCATCCCCGCCCTCTGGCCCCCCTACCGCCTCCCCCCTGACCACCCCCTCCTAAGGGCAGCCCTTAAGGCCCTGGGGCAGGAGGAGGCCGGGCTTTGGCCCTTCACCACCGACGCCCCCTACCTGGGGGCCAAAGCCCCGGTCCTGGGCTTTGGCCCCGGGGACCCTGCCCTGGCCCACACCCTGAAGGAGGCCATCCCCCTCGCCAAGGTGGAGGCCGCGGCCCAGGACTACGTGCGCCTGGTGGAGGCCTTATGGAACGCCGCCTGATCGCCGGAACCCCTTACCGGAAGCTCCTCACCGCCCCCAGGCCCGTGGCCGAAGGGGTGAAGGCCCGGCTGGAGGCCAGGGGCATCCCCGCCCTTCTGGAAACCCCCTTTGCCGGCCTCCCCGAGGCCGCTTTGGGCACCTACATGGGGGACGTGGCCCTCTGGGTGCCCGAGGCCCTTTTGGGGGAGGCCGAGGCCCTTTTGGAGGAGGAGATCCCATGATAGTGGTGGGATTGGACCTGGGAGGCACCAAGATCGCCGCCGGGGCCTTTGACGGCGAAAGGCTCCTCTCCCGCGTCCTCCTTCCCACCCCCAAGGAGGGGGGGAAGGCGGTGGTGGCGGCGTTGGCGGAGGCGGCGAGGCGGGCGGAGGAGGAGGCGGGGGTGAGGGCCTTGGCCCTGGGCCTCGGCACCCCGGGGCCCTTGGACTTCCGGGAAGGGGTGATCCGCTTCACCCCCAACATCCCAGGCCTCCAGGACTTCCCCATCCGCCGCCTCCTAGAGGAGGCCACGGGCAGGCCCGTCTACCTGGAAAACGACGCCAACGCCGCCGCTTTGGCCGAGCACCACTTGGGGGCGGGCAAGGGGGAGAAAAGCTCCCTCTTCCTCACCGTGTCCACCGGGATCGGCGGGGGCGTGGTCCTGGAGGGGCGGGTCCTGAGGGGAGAGAGGGGGCAGGGAGGGGAGCTGGGCCACACCACCTTGCTCCCCGGGGGACCGGTCTGCGGGTGCGGCCTCGAGGGGTGCCTGGAGGCCCTGGCGGCGGGCCGGGCCCTGGAGCGGGAGGCGGGCTACGCCTACGGCCGCCCGGTGGACACCCGGGAGCTCTTCCGCCTCTACGAGGAAAAAGACCCCAAGGCGGAGCGCATCCTCCTCCAGGCGGCCAGGTACGTGGGGATCGGCCTGGCCAGCCTGGTCAAGGCCTTTGACCCGGGGGTGGTCATCCTGGGGGGCGGCATCGCCCTGAACGCCCCCGAGGGGTACTTTGAGGCCCTCCAAGAGGCCTACCGCCGCTATTTGCAGGGCTGGGAGGCCCCGCCCGTCAGGAAGGCCCTCCTGGGGCCGGAGGCGGGGCTATTGGGGGCGGCCCTCACCGCCTATCTGGAGGTGCAGGATGGAAGCGGGTAAGGTCCTGATCTACGCCGGGCTCTTTCTGCTCCTCCTCGGGCTCATCCTCCTCTACTTCCCCAAGCTCTTCGCCTGGTTCGGCCACCTGCCCGGGGACATCCGCATAGAGCGGGAAGGGCTTAGGGTCTACATCCCCATCGCCTCCTCCCTGCTCCTCTCCCTGATCCTGACCCTGCTCCTCAACCTCCTACGCCGCTAGGGCTCAGGCCCCCTTGAGGTGGCTCAAAAACTCCTCCCGGGTCTTGGCGTCCTCCCGGAAGACCCCCAGCATGGCGCTGGTGACGGTGCGGGAGTGCTGCTTCTCCACCCCCCGCATCATCATGCACAGGTGGACTCCCTCCACCACCACCCCCACGCCCCTGGGCTCCAGGACCTGCTGGATGGCCTCGGCGATCTGCACGGAAAGCCTCTCCTGCACCTGGAGGCGGCGGGCGAACAGGTCCACGATGCGGGCGAACTTGGAAAGGCCCAGGATCTTCTCCCCGGGGATGTAGCCGATGTGGACCTGGCCGAAGAAGGGGAGCATATGGTGCTCGCACAGGGAGTAGAACTCAATGCCCTTCACCACCACCATCTCGCTGCCCTCGGCCCGGAAGACGGCCCCGTTGACGATCTCTTCCAGGCTCTGCCGGTACCCGCGGGTGAGGAAGGCCCAGGCCTTGGCCACCCTTTCCGGGGTCTTCAGGAGGCCCTCCCGGTTGGGGTCCTCCCCGATCACCTGGAGCCACTCTGCCGCCAGGCCCTCGAGGCGGCCCAGGTCCAGCTCGGTTTCAAAGGTGAGCCCCGTCTCCTCTATCTCCACCATCTTGCGCTCCATACTGACCTCTCTGGCCTTTCCCCAATGTAGCCCCGGGCTCACTCGGGGGCGATGAGGCCCTCCAGGAGGAGGGGCCTGGCCTCTTCTTCCTCCAGGGGAAAGCCCTGGGCCGCCCGCCTCAGGGCCTGCAAAAGCCCCTTTTCCCGCTTGAGCCTCAGGTGGAGCTCGCTAAAGGGGTTGAGGGCGTCCTGGCCCCTTAAGGTGAGGCGGTACCGCCGGGGAAGGGCCATGGGGGAAAGCCCCTTGGCGTACCGCTCGGCCAGGGCCCGGTAGCGGGGCGCGTTCCCGGGAGGCGGCGCGGGCCTAACCACCCGGGCCGGGACCCCCAGGGCCAGCATCCCCTCGGGGACCTCCGTGCCCGCCGTGACCACCGCCCCCGCCCCCACCACGGCGTTCTTGCCGATGCGGGCCCCGTTCAGGACGATGGCCCCCATGCCGATCAGGGCCCCCTCCTCCACCACCGCCCCGTGGACGATAGCCCGGTGGCCCACGGTGACGGAGGGCCCGATGAGGCAGGGGAAGCCCGGGTCGGCGTGGAGGACGGCCCCGTCCTGGACGTTGCTCCCCGGGCCGATGACCACCCTCTCCAGATCCCCCCGCACCACGGCGGCGAACCATATGGAGGCCCCTTCCCCCACCTCCACCTCCCCCACCACGTAGGCCCCGGGGGCGATGAAGGCCTGGGGGTGGATCCTGGGGGTCTTGGCCTCAAAGCGGTAGGCGCTCAAGGGCCACCTCCAGAAGCCTCAGGTCCTCGGGGAAGGCCAGGCGGGCCCGGGCCTCCTCGGGGGTAAACCAGCCCGCCCCGGTCATCCCCTCCTCCAGCCGGGGCTCCCCCTCCCCCCGCATGAGGAACCAGTGCACCTCCCGCGCCACCCCCTTGGGGTTCACGTAGCGGGTGGGGAAGAGGGGGAGAAGGACCTGGGCCTCCACCCCCGTCTCCTCCCGCACCTCGCGAAGGGCGGCGGCCTCGAGGGCCTCCCCTTCCTCGGGGTGCCCCTTGGGAAAAACCCAGAAGCCCATGCGGTCCCGGAGGAGGAGGACCTCCCCCCTAGAGTTGAAGACCACGCCCCCCGCCCCTAGCTCCATCCGTACCTCCCCTTGAGGTAGGCCAGGGTGGCCTCGTCCACCTCCGGCCCACCCCCGTAGCGCTCCTCCAAGTTCTCCATGCCGACGAGGGCCAGAAAGGCCCGCTCCGTCTCCGGGTCAAAGACCCCGTGCACCTCCCCGGCGTAAAGCCCCTGGCGTCGGAGGACCCCCTGGAGCCAGCGGACTTCTTCCTCGGTGAGGGGGCGCCGCGCTTTGGGCCGCTCAAAGAGGAGGCGGTGGAGGGAGAGGAGGCGGAAGAGCTCCTCCACCGGCTCGGGGTGGTCGTCGGCCCGCAGGTCTATGTAGCGGTCCCAAAGCCCCCCGTACCCCTTCTTCTCCCCCACCACCAAAAGGGCCGCCGACTGCTTGCCCCTTCGGTCCCCTCCGGCCTCCTCCCCCGCCTTCAGGGCCAGGAGGAGCCTCTCGGGGAAGGGAGCCTGGGCGGAAAGGAAGGCCTCCACCATGGCCTCCACCACCTCCGGGCCCGAGAGGAGGTTCCCCTGGGCGGCGAAGCCCTCCCCCGAAAGCCCCCCGGCCCAGGGGTGGCACTCGGCCCCGGTGAAGGTGAGGCTCTCCCCGGTGGCCGCCACCAGCCCGAACTGGCGCTTTTCCAGATCGGGGTCCGTGCGGCGGAAGGCCTCCAGGACTCCTTTGGGGCTCGCCCCCTGGCGCAGAAGGGCCAGGCCCTGGGGACCGTAGCGGGGGTTGGCGTAGGACTGGGTGGCGATGGCCCCCACCCCCGCCTCGGCGAAGGGCACCACCGCCCCCACCGCCAGGAACTTGCTGGCCACCGCCACGCCCAGGTCCCCCGTGTCCGGGTCCCGGGCCACCAGGGAGAAGGTGGCGATCCTCATGCCCTTATCCTAAGGGCCTTTCCGTGGTAGAGTGGGAGGATTGGGTGCGCCCATGGAGACTAAGCACCCCACCGCGGCTTTTGCCGCGGTGGGGGCCCCAGAAAAGCCCTTCCACAGCTCAGACTTGGGCACCCCATGTTGCGAAACCAAAGTGCGGGCACTTAGAAACATTGCCATCATAGCCCACGTGGACCACGGGAAGATGGGCAAGTAAAGGCCGGGGGGCCAAAGCCCCCCGGTTTTTCTAAAGCCCTATTCTTCTTCCCGCTCCCCGTAGGTCTCCAGGGCCTCCTGCCACGCCTGGCTGATCTCCTTGCCCTTCTCCATGGCCTACCTCCTTGAGCCTAAGGGTAGGGCCCTGGAGTAGGCTTTGGGCCAAGGTAGGCCCGGGTTTCCTACACCCGGCATTGGTGTAGACCCGTTAACCTTACACCGCCTGGGGGGCCCTTAGCCCTGCAGGAGGACCTCCGCCTCCAGGCGGCCCAGGACCCGCTCCAGGCTACCCCCCTGCCAGCGCTCCACGGCGTAGGCGGAAAGGGGGAAGCGCTCTCTAAGGCGGCGGAGGAGGCCCATGGCGTCCTCGGGGCGCCCCACCTGCAGGACCAAGAGGTAGCCCCCCTTCACCTGGAAGGCCAGGTCCCCCCGCCTGAGCTCCCGCAAAATGGCCTCCGGGGAAGCCGAGGTGCCCAGGTACACCAGGACCAAAGGCCGCCTGAGGGCCAGGCCCTCGAGGGCCCCCGCCATCCTGAGGAGGTCCTCCCGGGTCCCCACCCGGGAGAGGGGGGGAAGGAGGGGGGCCTCCCGCCCCGTGCCCAGGAAGAAGCCCAACCCCAGGGCCAGGGCCCCCAGGACCCCGCCCAGGTAGGCGTAGGGGGGAGGGGTGAGCCCGGTGAGGCGGAGGGCGCTCTCCAGGGCCAGCTGGAAGGCGAGAAGCCCCAGGCCCAGGACCAGGGCCGTCTGCACGGAAAAGGCCACGGGGAAGCGGGAGTAGAGGCTCGCCACCCCGGAAAGGAGGAAGGCGGCCAGGAGGAGGCCAGACCCCTGGCCCAGATCCCCCACGGGCTCCTGGAGGCCTAAAGGCAGGAGGCCCAGGAGGAAAAGCACCCAGGGGATGAGGAAAAGCCAGCGCATTCCTCCCAAGCCTACCACACCCCCCGGCCCCGCCTTTACCATCAAGGGGATGGAGCCCCTGGCGGAGCGCCTGCGCCCCAGGACCCTGGACGAGGTCCTGGGCCAGCCCCACCTCACCGGGGAACGGGGGCTTCTCCGGCGGATGCTGGAGGCGAAGAGGCTCGCCTCCATGGTCCTCTTTGGCCCCCCGGGCACGGGCAAGACCACCCTGGCCCACCTCCTGGCCGAGGAGGCGGGAAAGCCCTTCCTGAGGCTCTCCGCCGTGGAGGCCGGGCTCAAGGAGGTGCGCCAGGCGGTGGAAAGGGCCAGGCAGGAAGGGGGCCTCGTCCTCTTCCTGGACGAGATCCACCGCTTCAACAAGGCCCAGCAGGACGCCCTCCTCCCCCACCTGGAGTCGGGCCTCCTCACCCTGATCGGGGCCACGGCGGAAAACCCCGCCTTCCTCCTCACCCCCGCCCTGCGCTCCCGCCTCCGCCTCTTTCCCCTGAGGCCCCTCTCCCAGGAGGACCTCCTCGCCCTCCTCAGGCGGGCCCTCGAGGACCCCAGGGGCCTTCCCGGCGTGGCCTACGAGGAGGAGGCCCTCCGCCTCCTGGCCCAGGCGGCGGAAGGGGACGCCCGCTTCGCCCTGAACACCCTGGAGCTGGCCGCCGCCTTCGGGAAGGTGGACTTAAAGAGCGTGCGGGAGGCTTTGGGGGCGGAACGGCTCGGCATGGACCGGGAGGGGGACCGGTTTTACGACCTGGTCTCCGCCCTGCACAAAAGCCTCCGGGGAAGCCACGTGGACGCCGCCCTCTACTACCTGGCGAGGCTCCTAGAGGGCGGGGCCGACCCCCGGTACCTGGCCCGGAGGCTCATCCGGGTGGCCCTCGAGGACGTGGGCCTGGCAGACCCCCTGGCCCTTAGGCTTTCCGTGGCCGCCAAGGAGGCCTACGAGGCCCTGGGAAGCCCGGAAGGGGAGCTGGCCCTGGTGGAGGCGGCGGTCTATCTGGCCCTGGCCCCCAAGTCCAACAGCCTCTACCAGGCCTGGAAGCGGGCGCAGGAGGCCGCCAGGGCCCACCCCGAGGCCCCCGTGCCCCTGAACCTGAGGAACGCCCCCACCGCCTTGGCCAGGGCCCTGGGGCACGGGGAGGGCTACGCCTACTACCACGAGGACAAGGAGGGGAGCTTCGCCCAAAGGTACCTGCCGGAGGGCCTCGAGGGCCTCACCCTCTACGAGGCCACGGGGGAGGGCTTTGAGGAGCGGGTGCGGGAGAGGCTGAAGGCCCTCAGGGGGCGGTTCCAAAGCGCCAGGCCGCCGAAAGGTGGATAAGGAGGCTTCCGTTCCCCCCAAACCTTCCCAGGGCCCCCACCTCGGCCACCCAGTCCCGGCGGTAGGTCCCCAGGGAGGCCTGCCAGGCCCACCCCCAGGAACCGCCGCCAGAAGTGGGAACCCCGATGAGGTGAACCCTGGGGGAGAAATAAAACCCGTCCCCGCCCAGGATGGCCCCACCGTCCAGGACCACGGGCACCCCCTGGCTCCAGTCCGGCCCAAAGAGAGGAGGCACGGTGAGGCCCGCATCCAGGGCCAATCCGGGGCCCAGGCCCAGCTTCACCCCGCCCCGCAAGCCCCACTGGATGGAGAAGTTGAACTCCACCTGGCCGTCCCCCTGGGCCACGGCCAGGTAGGGCAGGAGGAGGACCGGGTACTGGTCCTGGTTGGCGAAGGGGTTGGCGAAGAGGCTCACCCCCAGGCTGGCCTCGAGGCCCCTCGCGGGCTCCGGAGGCCGGAGCATGGCCACGGGAACGCAGGCGGTCAGGAGCAAAACAAGGCCCCACACCAGAGCGCGCATGGCTTTCACCCCCTTACAGAACCAGGGTAGGCCCGGGCCCAAGGCCCGGTCAAGCTAGCCCTTCAGCCCCTCCTCAAAGGTGGCCACCACCCGCCTCTCAAAGGCCAGGTAGAGGAGGGCGATGGGAAGGACGCTAAGGAGGGCCGCCGCCGAGAGGAGACCCCAGTCCGTGGGGTATTTACGCTGGAGGTCGGTGAGCCAGGTCTGCACCGTCCAGAACCGGGGGTCGGTGACCACCACCCGGGGGTAGAGGACCAGGTTCCAGTGGGCGGCGAAGGCCAGCACCCCCGCGGCCACCAGGGTGGGCCGCACCAGGGGGAAGAGGATGCCAAGGAGGAGGACCCCATGCCCCGCCCCGTCCAACCTGGCCGCCTCCAGAAGCTCCTCCGGCACCGCCCGCATGGCCTGGTAGACCAGGTAGATGACGAAGGGGCTGGCGGCGAAGGGAAGCAGGAGGGCGAAGACCGTGTCCAGAAGGGAGAGGCCTCTGAGGATGCCGTAAAGGGGCACCAGAAGGAGCTCGGCCGGGACGGCCATCAGCACCAGATAAAAGGGCAGAAGGCCAAGCCCCGCCCTTAGGGCGTAGGCGGCGAGAAGGGCGGTGAAAAGCTGGAGAAAAACCACCGCGGAGGAGAGGGCCAGGGAGAAGAGGAGGCGGCCCCAAAACCCCTCCTTGGCCAAGCCCCGCACGTTCTCCAGGCTGAAGCCCACCTTGGAGAAGAGCTCCCCCGAGTACACCGCCTCCTTGGGCATGAAGGCGGCGTAGGCCATCCAGAGGAAGGGGAGGACCACGAAGAGGAGAACGGTCCCCACAAAGAGATGCCCCAGTACCCGGCCCACGCCCCCACTATATAAGATGCCCCCATGAAGCCCCTTTCCGGCATCAAGGTCCTGGACCTCTCCCGCGTTCTCGCCGGCCCCCTCTGTACCCTGATCCTCGCCGACCTGGGGGCCGAGGTGGTCAAGGTGGAGCCCCCCTGGGGGGACGAGACCCGGGGCTGGGGGCCGCCCTTTTTGGAGGGCGAAAGCGCCTACTTCCTCTCGGTGAACCGGGGCAAGCGGAGCCTGGCCCTGGACCTGAAGACCCAAGAGGGCCAGGAGGTGGTCCGGCGGCTCGCCAGGGAGGCCGACATCCTGGTGGAAAACTTCAAGACCGGGGACCTCAAGCGCTACGGCCTGGACTACGAGAGCCTAAAGTCCCTGAACCCCAGGCTCATCTACCTCTCCATCACCGGCTTCGGCCACACGGGGCCCAGGGCCCAGGAGCCCGGCTACGACGCCGCCATCCAGGGCTACACCGGCATCATGTCGGTGACCGGGGAACCGGAGGGCCCCCCCATGAAGGTGGGCGTGGCCTGGATTGACGTGATGACGGGGATGATGGGGGCGGTGGCGGTCCTGGCGGCCCTCCTGGAGCGGGAAAGAAGCGGGGAGGGCCAGCACATAGACCTCTCCCTCTTTGACGTGGGCCTCTTCGCCATGGCCAACCTGGGCGAAAGCTACCTCCTCACCGGGATCCCCCCCAAGAGGCTCGGAAACGCCCACGCCCAGATCGTGCCCTACGGGGCCTTCCCCGCCCAGGACGGCTGGCTCATCCTGGCGGTGGGCAACGACGAGCAGTTCGCCAGACTCTGCCAGATCCTGGAGCTTCCCGATCTCCCAAAGCGCTTTCCCCGAAACCAGGACCGGGTGGAGGGACGGAAGGAGGTGGAAGGCGCCCTTTCCCAGGTGCTCAGGACCCGCCCCCGGGCCCACTGGCTGGAGCGGCTCAAGGAGGCGGGGGTGCCCGCCGCCCCGGTGAACGACCTCAAAGAGGCCTTCTCCGACCCCCAGGCCGAGGCCAGGGGAGCGGTCTGGACCCTAGACCACCCCCTCCTGGGCCCCCTCCCCACCCTGGCCAACCCCTTGCGCTTCCTCTCCCGCACCCCCGCTTCCCCGACCCTCCCCCCGCCCCTTCTGGGAGAGCACACGGAAGAGGTCCTTCGGGAGGCGGGCTTCCTTCCAGAGGAGGTCCAGGCCCTTGTGGAAAAGGAGGTGGCGAGGACACCGCCAGAGAAAAGGCAAAGCCCATGAAGCGCCTCCCCGAGCGGGTTCTTTCAACCTAAGCTTTAACCGAAGGCCTCGAGGGCCTGTGGATAACCCTGTGGATAAGTGGCCCCCGGCTACCCAGCGGCACCCAGCCCGTGGCGCTTAGGGCTGCTTCCTTCCGGACCTGACCCGGTTCACGCCCGGACCGCCGCGCTGGACCGGGGGCTTAGGTAGTATAGCACCCATGGAAGCCCTGAGGCTAGAGGGCATCGGCAAGCGCTACGGCAGGAAGCCCATCCTGGAAGGGGTGAGCCTCACCGTGCGCCCAGGGGAGGTCTACGCCCTAGCGGGCCCCAACGGCTCCGGCAAGACCACCCTGATCCGCCTGGTCACCGGCCTGGCCTTTCCCAGCCAGGGCCGGGCCCTCATCCTGGGCGAGGACGTCCACAAGACCCCCACCGCCAGGCGCCACCTGGGGGCGGTGGTGGAGGCCCCCGCCGCCTTCTACCCCTATCTGACGGGACGGGAGAACCTGCGCCTTTCCGCCTACCTTACCGGGGTCAAGGAAGAGGCCCGCATCGCTGAGGTCCTGGCCCGGCTCGGGCTCCTGGCCGTGGCCGACCAGAAGGTGGAAAGCTACTCCCTGGGCCAGCGGCAGCGCCTGGGCCTGGCGGCGGCCATCCTCCACCGGCCCAAGGTCCTCGTCCTGGACGAGCCCACCAGCGGCCTGGACCCCGAGGGAGTGGATCTGGTCCATGGCCTCCTCCGGGAACTGGCCCGGGAAGGGGTGGCCGTCCTCCTCTCCACCCACCACCTGCAGGAGGTCTCCCGCTACGCCCACAAGGTGGGCATCCTGGGCGGGGGAAGGCTTCTGGACGAGGTGGCGCTTGGGAGCCGGGAGGTCTACCGCCTCGAGGCCCACCCCCTGGAGGGGGCCCTGGCCCTCCTCAGGGCCCTGCCCCAGGTGGCCTCGGCCCGGATCCAGAACGGGGCCATCCTCTTTGAGGGGGACCGGGAAGCGGTCCTGAAGGCCCTCCTCAACGAGGGCTACCGCGTGGAGGCCCTCTACCCCCAGGGCTTTGACCTCATGGCCTACTACCAGGAAAGGGTGAAGCATGCTTAGGCTCTTCTTCTTTGAGCTCTTCAAGCTCTTTAGGCTCCGCTCCGCGCGGCTTGGACTTCTTTTCGCCTTTTCCCTCCCCTTTCTCTGGGCGCTGGCCCCGGGCCTCAAGGAGGTCTACGGCCTGGTCCTGGCCTCGGGGTGGCAGGTGGTCTCCTTGAGCCTCCTGGCGGGGATGGAGTTCCTCTTCCCCTTCCTGGTGGTCATGGCGGCGGGCGAGGCCCTGGGGAGCGAGGTGGCCCAGGGCACCTTAAAAAGCCTTCTCCTGAGGCCCCTTCCCCGCACCCTCCTCCTTCTCGCCAAGCTCCTGGCCGTCCTCCTCTACCCCTTCGTCCTCCTGTCCGTGAGCTTCCTGGGCGGCCTCCTGGCGGGCCTATTCCACGGCCTGGGCCCCTTCTACGGGGGCACGGGCCTGGGGGAGGGGGGGTTCGCCGGCGCGGGCCTCCTCACCCCCGATAGGGCTTTCCTGGAGCTCCTCCGGGCCCACCTCCTGGCCGGGGCGGTCCTCACGCCCCTGGCCTCCCTGGCCCTCCTCTACGCCACCCTCTTCCTCTCCACCGCGGCGGGGGCCCTGGCGGCGGTGGCCACCCTCCTCCTCATGCGCCTCCTGGTGGCCTTTCCTGCCCTCACCCCCTTCCTCCTCACCACCTACCTGGACCTCCACCTGAGACCCCAGGCGGCGGGGCTCGGGCTTTCCCTCCTTTTCATCTACACCGCGGGCTTTGCCCTCCTGGCCGTCCTCATCTTTAGGCGCAAGGACCTCTAGACGAACCGCCCCTCCACCATAAGGGGCTCCCCGTCCAGAAGGAGCCTCCCCTCCTTCAGGGAGAGGACCAGGTCACCTCGGGGATGGCCTCCAGCCACCTTCCCCCATGAAGGAGGAAGTCCCGGGCTTCCCCCGGGTAGCCCAGGCGGAAGAGGGGGTAGGCCCCCCGCTGGAGGAGGGCTCGCTTCAGGTGGGGAAGAAGGGGCAGCGCTGGGGTTTCCGCCTCCACCAAGACGGTCTCCCCGGGGGCGGCCTCGAGGCAGTAGGCCGCAAGGAGCTCGGCAAAGCGCGCTTCCACTCTGCTATCATAGGACCAAGATGGAAGAACCCAAAATCACGCCCCTGGCCCGTCGGCTCGCCGAGGAGAACGGCATAGACTGGCGCAGGCTGAAGGGCACGGGTCCGGATGGCACCATCGTGGAGCGGGACATCCTGGCCTTCCTGGCCAAGGTCATGGCCGGGGAGGTGGACCTCCCCCCCGTGCCGGAATCACCCCCGCCCCTGCCCCCCGAGGAGGAGCTGAAGCGGGCCCAGGCCGCTCTGGAAAGGGAAGGGGTGGACCTCTCCGACCTCATCCCCGAGGCCCCCAAGACCCCCACCCTGCAGGTGGAGGAGGTCCCCGAGGAGGAACTCGCCCTGGACTTCCCCGAGATAGACCTCCTGGACGAGGAGCCCCTCTTCCTCCCCGAGGAGGAAGAGGCCCTCGAGGCCTGGGAGGAGGACCTTTTGGAAAGGCCCCTCCCCAAGCCCGAGCCCTGGCAAGAGGAGCTTCTGGAGGCCGCCCAGGAGGCCCCTGAACCCGAGACGCCTCCGAGGGAAGAGGCGCCTCCCGCCCCCAAGGAAGCCCTCCCCACCCAGGAGATTCCTCCAAGCCCTCTCCTGGGGGTGGCCCCCGTGCCCGCGCCCGCCCCAAGCGCCCCCCTTCGGGTCTTCCGCCGGAAGGTGGACCAAACGCGTCTAGGGGAGGCCCTGGCCGCCTTCCACCGGGTCCACGGGGTGCCGGAAACCCCTCTGCCCTTCCTCCTCAAGGCGGCGGAAAGGGCCCTCGCCGAGCTGGAGCTCCCCCATAGGCCCCTCCTCGGCCGGGTGGAGGGGGAAAGGGTCAGGGGCCTCAGGCCAAGCCCGGCCTTCCTGGCCCTTTTCCACCAGGAGGGCGGGGAAGAGGGGGAAGGCCTCCTCTGCTTCTTCGGCGAGGAGGAGGTCCACACGGGCCGGCCCAGCCTCTTCCTGGCCCCCGACGGGATCCTCGCCGTCTCAGGGCTGGATGCCCCCCTGGCCAGGAAGCTTCTGGAGCGGGTGGCCCTCTACCTGGAAGACCCCGTCCTCCTATTGGCCTAGCGCCTTCTCCGCCGCCTCTTCCCCGGAAGGGCTTCCGGGGCCTTCACGCCCTGGAGCCTGGCCTCCAGGGCTCGGATCTCGTCCCTAAGCGCCGCCGCCCGCTCAAAGTCCAGGGCCTCCGCCGCCTGCCACATGAGAAGCTCCAGCTCCGCCAACCGGGCCTTGAGGTCCTCCTCTTCCGAAGGGAGCTCAAGGGGGGCCTCCCCGTACCCCTCGGGGCGGATCACCGCCCGCACCCCCTTCTCCACCGTCTTGGGGACGATGCCGTGCTCCAGGTTGTAGGCCTCCTGGATGGCCCGCCTCCGGTTGGTCTCCCGGATGGCCCGCTCCATGGCCTCGGAGACCTGGTCGGCGTAGAGCCAGACCTCGCCCCTGGCGTTCCTGGCCGCCCGGCCGATGGTCTGGATGAGGCTTCGTTCGCTCCTCAAGAAACCCGTCTTGTCGGCGTCCAGGATGGCCACCAGGCTGACCTCGGGGAGGTCCAGGCCCTCGCGGAGGAGGTTGATCCCCACCAGGGCATCAAAGTGGCCCAGGCGCAGGTCCCGGATCAGGGCCTGGCGCTCAAAGGCGTCCAGCTCGTGGTGGAGGTAGCGGGCCCGGATGCCGTGCTCCACCAGAAAGTCGGTGAGCTCCTCGGCCATGCGCACGGTGAGGACCGTGACCAGGGTCCTCTCCCCCCGCTGGGCCCGCTCCCGGATGCCCTCCATGAGGTCCAGGATCTGGTTCTCCGTGGGCTTGACCCGCACCAGGGGGTCCAATAGCCCCGTGGGCCGGATGATCTGCTCCACCACCCGGCCCGAGTGCGCAAGCTCAAAGGGCCCCGGGGTGGCGGAGACGAAGACCACCTGGGATACCTTCTCCAAAAACTCCTCAAAGCGAAGGGGGCGGTTGTCCAGGGCCGAGGGCAGGCGGAAGCCGTAGTCCACCAGGGTCTTCTTGCGCGCGTAGTCCCCCCGGTACATGCCCTGGAGCTGGGGCACGGTCACGTGGGACTCGTCCAGGAAGACCAGGAAGTCCTCGGGGAAGTAGTCCAGGAGGGTGAAGGGGGGCTCCCCGGGGGCCTTGCCCGTGAAGTAGCGGGCGTAGTTCTCCACCCCCGGGCAGGTGCCCATGACCCTCAGCATCTCCAGGTCGTAGAGGGTGCGCTCCTTGAGGCGCTGGGCGTAGAGGACCTCGCCCCGTTCCTCAAAGTAGCGGACCCGTTCCCAGAGCTCCTTCTCTATCTCCTTCAGGATCTCCTCTAGCCCTTCCGGGGAGAGGTAGTGGGTGGCGGGGAAGAGGACGAAGCCGGGAAGCTCCCGCAAGCGTTCCCCGGTGATGGGGTGGACCTGGAGGATCCGCTCCACCTCGTCGCCAAAGAGCTCCACCCGGATGGGCTCGGTCTCGTAGGCGGGGAAGACCTCCAGGACCTCCCCCCTGGCCCGGAAGCGGCCCGGGGAGAGGTCTATCTCGTTCCGCTCGTAGCCCAGGTCCAAAAGCCTCTCCAAGAGGGCCTCCCGGGGGTAGCGCTGGCCCCTTTCCACCACCAGGTTCCGCGCCCGATACTCCCTCGGGTCCCCCAGGCCGTAGATGGCGGAGACCGAGGCCACCACGATCACGTCCCGCCGGGTGAGGAGGCTTCGGGTGGTGGAGTGCCTTAGGCGCTCAATCTCCGGGTTGATGCTGGCGTCCTTTTCTATGTAGAGGTCCTTCCCCGGCACGTAGGCCTCGGGCTGGTAGTAGTCGTAGTAGCTGATGAAGTACTCCACGGCGTTCTCCGGGAAGAGCTCCCGAAACTCCGCCGCCAGCTGGGCCGCCAGGATCTTGTTGGGGGCGAGGACCAAGGCGGGCCGCCCCAGGGCCTCTATGACCTTGGCCATGGTGACGGTCTTCCCCGTCCCCGTGGCCCCAAGGAGGGTGACGTAGCGCTCCCCGTCCTTCAGGGCCTCCAAAAGCTCCCCTATGGCCTTGGGCTGGTCCCCCTTGGGCGCTGGCCCCCGGTAGCGGAAGGTCATCCCCCTCAGTTTAGGGGAAGGCCCCTAGCCCCACGGTAGCGGGGAGTGCCATGCTGGGGGTGAAAGGAAATCCCCCGCCCCAAAGGGCGGGGGAAAGGCCCAAGGGCCTAGAACCTGGTGGTGTAGGTGACCCGGAAGGTGCGGGCGTGGTCGCCGCGAGAGGTGATGTACTCCCCGTAGTCGGCGCGGAAGTCGTAGTAGGACCAGGTCACGTTGAAACCGGCCACGGAGCCGCTGTCGGTACCGCTGTCCGAGTAGAGGCGATCGTCCGACGGGTCAAAGGCCTTGTTGGTAGCCCCCACCAGGATGCTGGCCACGTTGGACGCCCGGTACTCCCCGTAGCGGGCCTCCAGCTTGGAGCCGGGGAAGAGGAACTCGCCCAAGGAGAGGCCCACGCTCCACTTGAGCTCCTCGGTGCCCCCCGAGCCGCCCGTCTGCCGCGCGGCCACCTCCCCGATGAGGCTGGGCTTGAGGGGGAGGTCATCCAGCTTCACGCTGGCCTGGAGGCCGCCCTTCAGGGTCTCGTCGCTCGGGTTGTTGAAGTTGGGCTCGTGGTAGCGGAAGAGAATCTTGTCCAGGCTCAAGGGGCCCAGGGCGAACTTGTAGTCCCCGTAGACAGCGAGGCCGAAGTAGGGGTTAGAGGTGTGCGGGTCATCATTGTACGTGACCTCCAGGGTGAGGTTGAGGTCCTTGACCAGGGCGTCCTTGGCGGCCCCGTCGTGGCTGAGGGTGCCGGTGATGCGGGCGCTCGTCCGGGTGTCAAAGTCCAAGAAGCGGTTCCCAGTCCAGGTGGCGTCGTAGGCGGCCCTCAGGCTGAAGCCGGAGAAGAGGGCCACCTTGGCGGAGGCGCCAGCTTCCGTGGTGATGGCGCCAGGAGCAGGGGTGTAGGGGTAGGCGCCGTAGCTATTCAGGTAACCGCCAATCTCCACGGGGCCCACGGGGAGCCCCAGCTCCACGCCCAGGCCTTCCTCGTTGTGAGGGTAGGGGGCGGGGTTCTGCCGGCCCGTCACGCCGCCGTAGTAGGCCAGGTGATCGGCGGACATGCCGGCCACGCCGTTGGCGTAATCATCGTCCACGGCGTGGTAGTTGGCCTTGAGGCTCAGGGGCCCAAGCTTCCCGTCCAGCTGGACGTAGTAGACCCAGTCGGAGATGGTGGGGTCAAAGTAGTCCCGGAAGTAGATGCCGGTGGCGGGCCGGCTGGTGACGAAGAGGCCCTTGACGCTGAAGTCCCCCAGCTTCAGGGTGCCGTCCACGCCCAGGGCGGAGCGGTCCGGGTTGCCCGCAGCAGGGGTATCCGCCAAGGCGTAGTTCAGGGCCAGGGTGAGACCCTCCAGGGGCTTGAGGGCGGTGCGGATGCCGAAGTAGGTCGTCTCAAAGATGCCCCCGGCATTCGAGCCCCCAAGGACCACGGTCACGTCCGGGGTGAGGGGAAGCTTGGTCCCCTGGAAGGTGGCCACCACCCCCTGGCGGGGTTCCTGGCCTGCGGGGTCGCTCTTGTTCACGAAGAGGTAGTCGTTGAACTGGAAGGAGCTGGCCACCCGGTTGTAGGCCACGCTGAAGGGCTGGCCGTCCACGGTGCCCCGAATGGTGGCGGCGTTGAGGCGGATGGCGGGGTTAGCGTTGAAACCCCCTCCCGAGGTGATGGTGGCAGCGAAGGCCGTCTGGACCGTGGCCTCGCTCACGGCCACCCCGGTGGCGGCGGGGGCGTTGTTCTTGACGCCGAAGTCCAGGGTGAGGCTACCCCCGGTGAGCTGGCGGGATTCCACATCGGGCAGGATGACGTTGGAAGCCACCTGGGACGCCCCAAACACCCCCGTGGAGAAGGGCGTGGCGAAGAGGCGGTCAATGTCAAAGTTGTTGGCGCCAGCACGGGTCACAAAGCCGTAGGTGGCGGTGAGGGCGCCCTTGATGGAGTACTGCACCTTGGAGAGGTCGGCCACCTGGCCTTCCAGCTTGGAGACCTTCTCGGAGAGGGAGACCAGGTCGGAGCGGAGGGCGGCGGCGAACTCCTGGACGGCGGCCACGTCCTCCTTGGTGGCGAGCTCCTCAAGGTCAGCCTTGGTGGCGAACTGCTCAAGGTTGGCGCCCTGCAGGTCGGCCAGGGCCTTCTCCAGGGCGGTCACCCGGTCCTGGAGGGAGAGGACGTCCTGGTTGAGGAGGACAGCCAGCTCATTGAGGGTCTGGATGGCCTGGGCGTTGGCCTCCACCTGGGTGGAGAGGGCGGCCAGGTCGCCCTTCACGCCCTCCACGGCCTGGGTCAGGGCCTCCAGCTGCTCGGCCAGCTGCTGGGCCTGGGCCAAGGCGGTGTCGGCGGCGATGGAGGCGGCCTCCACCCGGTCCGTGAGGTCAGATGCGAGACTCTCCACAAGGGCTTCCACGCTCTCCAGACGCCCCTTCAGCCCCTCCAGGCTAGCCTTCAAGTTTTCCAGGTCCTCCTGGGTAACAGCTCCCTTCTGTAGGGCGGCCACCTTGTCCTGGAGGGAGAGGACATCCTGGTTGAGGACGACAGCGAGCTCGTTGAGGGCCTGGATGGCCTGGGCGTTGGCCTCCACCTTGGTGGAGAGGGCGGCCAGCTCGTCCTTCACGCCCTCCACGTCCTGGGCCAAGGCGTCCAGCCGCTCGGCCAGCTGCTGGGCCTGGGCCAAGGCGGTGTCGGCGGCGATGGAGGCGGCCTCCACCCGGTCCAGGAGGTCCTGGAGGGCGGCCTGGTCCATGCCCGGCTCGGGAGCGGGCTGGGCCTTGAGCTCCTGGATCATGGCCTCGAGGCGGGCGATGTCGTCCTTGGTGGCGGCGCTGTCCTCCAGGGCGGAGACCCTAACCCCCAGGGCGGCCAGCTCGGCGGCCAGCTCCTGGATGGCGTTCTTCAGGGCCTCGAGGTCCTCGGGGGACATGGCCTCCAGGGTGGGGGAGGCGCCCTTGGCCTTCAGCTCCTCCTCAATCTGCTGCAGGAGGCGGTAGATGATGAGGGCGGCCTGGTAGCGGGTCAGGTTCTCGTTGCCCCGGAAGGTGCCGTCCGGGAAGCCCACGAGGATCCCCCTGGCCGCCAGGGCCTCCACGGCCTCCTTGGCCCAGTGCCCGGCGGGCACGTCGGAGAACTGGGCTAGACCGAACCCCATGGAGAGGACGGTCAGAAGCCCGGCCAGTAGCGCGACAAGCCTTTTCTTCATATCTCCCAACACCTCCTTTGGAGGTCTGGGGCCTTGGCGGGCGAGTTTCCGCGTTTCCTCTCCGCCCTTAGCCCCAGGGGCAAGGTCAGCGGGCGCTTTTTGGCCCGGCTTTGACCTTGCGTCCGGGGATATCATAAAGGCCTCATCCCGCTCTTGTCAAGCCTCTAAGGGTCCCCTATACTCCACCTGGGGCTTTCAGCCCCCAAGGCGGGAAGCGCAGGGGGCCATCTGGCCTCACGAGGTGGCGGACCCCAGCAAGGGGATTACCGGCTTGGGCCGGGAAAGATCGAGGGAATCCGCGGATGCCGCCCGGGGTGTGCCCGCCCCGCCCGCCTTTAGAACCCCCAAGGGAAAGCCAGCCCCGCGAGGGGGGGACAACCGCGGGGGAGGGCCGAAGGAAGGGGGGACTCCCTCCCGGAAAGGGGTTTTATGTGCGGCATCGTCGGGTACATCGGGTTTAGAAAGGCCACGGACGTCCTCGTAGACGGGCTCAGGCGGCTGGAGTACCGGGGGTACGACTCCGCCGGGGTGGCGGTGAAGACGGCGGAGGGCCTGAAGGTGGTGAAGCGCTCCGGGAAGCTTTCCGTCCTGGAGGCCGCGCTAAGGGAGGAGGGGCTTGAGGGCCACCTGGGCATCGGCCACACCCGCTGGGCCACCCACGGGGCCCCCACCGACCCCAACGCCCACCCCCACACCACCGAGGACGGGCGCATCGCCGTGATCCACAACGGCATCGTTGAGAACTACCTGGAGCTCAAGGAGGCGCTGAAGGCCAGGGGCCACCGCTTCAGCTCGGACACCGACAGCGAGGTCCTGGCCCACCTCATGGAGGAGAAGTACCGGGGTGACCTCCTTCAAGCCCTCAGGGAGGCTTTGCAGGAGGTGCGGGGGGCCTACGCCGTGGTGGCCGTGCACCAGGACCACGAGGAGATCGTGGCCGCCAGGACCGTGAGCCCCCTGGTGGTGGGCCTGGGGGAGGGAGAGAACTTCCTGGCCTCGGACGTGCCCGCCCTTCTGCCCTACACGAGGAAGGTCATCTTCCTCCACGACGGGGACGTGGCCCGCATCACCCGGGAGGGGGTGGAGATCACGGACCTCCTGGGGAACCCCCTCCTGCGGGAGGCGGTGGAGGTGGACTGGAGCCTCGAGGCGGCGGAGAAGGGGGGCTTTCCCCACTACATGCTGAAGGAGATCTACGAACAGCCCTGGGTCCTGGAGAACACCCTGGGGGGGAGGCTCCTGGAGGAGGTGGGAGACGTGGACCTGGGCCTGGAGCTGGACCCCCTGGAGGTGGACCGGGTCCACATGGTGGCCTGCGGGACGGCGGCCTACGCCGGGCTTTACGGGAAGTACCTCCTGGAGGGCCTCGCCCGGATCCCCGTGGAGTGGGACGTGGCCAGCGAGTACCGCTACCGGGACCCGGTGGTGGACGGAAAGACCCTGGCCGTGGCCATCAGCCAGTCCGGGGAGACCATTGACACCCTGGAGGGCCTGCGGGAGGCCAAGCGCAAGGGGGCCAGGACCCTGGGGGTCATCAACGCCAAGGGCTCTAGCCTCACCCGGGAGGTGGAGGCGGTCCTCTACATCCACGCCGGGCCGGAGATCGGCGTGGCCTCCACCAAGGCCTACATGGCCATGCTGGCGGCCATGGCCATGCTGGCCATCCGCTTCGGCCGGGCCCGGGGCACCCTGGGCCAAGAGGAGGCCCGGGCCCTGATCCGGGAGCTCAAAAAGCTTCCCCGCCTGGTGGAGGAGGTCCTGGAGAAACGGCCCATCGTGGCCCACATCGCCGAAAAGTACCACCAGGCCCAGGACTTCCTCTTCCTGGGGCGGCACGTCCAGGTGCCCACCGCCTACGAGGGGGCCCTGAAGCTCAAGGAGATCAGCTACATCCACGCCGAGGCCTACCCCGCCGGCGAGATGAAGCACGGCCCCATCGCCCTCATTGACGAGCGCCTGCCCGTGGTGGTCCTGGCCACCCAGGGCCCCCTCTACGAGAAGACCCTCTCCAACATCCAGGAGGTGCGGGCCCGGGGCGGGAAGGTGATCGCCGTCGCCACCGAGGGGAACGAGGAGATAAGGAAGCTCGCCCAGGACGTGGTCTACGTGCCCCAGGTCCACCCGCTCCTCTCCCCCATGGTGAGCGTGGTGCCCCTGCAGCTTTTGGCCTACGAGGTGGCCGTCCTCCTGGGCCGGGACGTGGACCAGCCCCGGAACCTGGCCAAGAGCGTCACCGTGGAGTGAGCGCCTAGATGATTTCCAGGAAGATCCGCACCACCTTTGGGTCCAAGGTCTTGCCCGCCTGGGCCAGGAGCTCCTCCCGGGCCCGGGCCTCCGGCCAGGCCTCCTTGTAGGGCCTTTGGGAGATGAGGGCGTCCCACACGTCCACCACGGCAAAGATGCGGGCCTCGAGGGGGATCTCCTCCCCCTTGAGCCCCTTGGGGTAACCGGAGCCATCCCAGCGCTCGTGGTGGTAAAGGACCACGTGCAGGGCCGTCTTGGGCAGAAAGGGAAGGCTTTGCAGGATCTCCAGGCCCACCTCGGGGTGGGTCTTGACCAGCCGCCACTCCCCCGTGGAGAGGGCGGCGGGTTTCTTCAGGATCTCGTCAGGGAGGGCCAGCTTGCCCAAGTCGTGGAAGTAGGCCCCCAGGCGGAGGCCCTCCAGGTCGGGGAAGCCCAGGGCCTGCCCCAGGCGGAGGGCAAGCTCCGCCACCCGCTCCGTGTGCCCTTTGGTCTCCAGGTCCCGGTACTCCAGCACCCGGGAAAGGGCCTTTAAGGCGGCCTCGCGAGTGAGGCGGAGGCGCTCCAGCTGGAAGAGGCGCTCCAGAGACTCCTCCAGCCTCCTGGCCACCATTTTCAGCGCGGCCTCGTCCTCCTGGCGGTAAGGGATGGCTTCCCCAAAGCTTCCTAAGGCCAGGATCCCGTAGCGCCGCCCCTCGGGCCTCAAGGGGACGAGAAGGGCCGAGCGGAGGCCGCTTTCGGCGAAGGGCCTCAGGGCGCCGGGAAAGCGGGCGTAGTCCTCCACGTAGACGGGCCCCTCCCAGAGCCTGGGGTGGCCCAGGAGCCCCTCCCCAAAGCGGATAGGGTGGGCCTCGTAGAGGCGGGGAAAGCCCTCCGGGTA
>Ga0209670_100055_pt1 | contig 74357 bp, 72 predicted proteins | sample PerSpoBPS_BMetaG_FD_184741 | JGI IMG/M metagenome (GOLD analysis project Ga0209670, IMG submission 184741) | Thermal spring microbial communities from Yellowstone National Park, Wyoming, USA - Perpetual Spouter B (PS_B) MetaG (SPAdes) (version 3) | ecosystem: Environmental > Aquatic > Thermal...
TATGATGTTATTCCTAGGGTTGCTAGTGTTATGACATACGCGTATACCGCGGGGTAGTTGAGCCTATGCCAGCTATCCTCTATTAATGCTCCAAGCCCTCCCGTTAGTACGAAGCTTTCAGCTATGAATACTACTGCGTAAGCGGTACTCACAGCTATCCTGAGTCCTGTTAATAGACCTGGTATGATGTATGGTATTACAACGTAGATTATTAAGTGTAACTTCGATCCACCCATGCTCTTGACTAGGTCCTCGTATTCTCTTGGCGTTCTTGTAGCCCACTCCATAGTTGATATCGCTATAGGGTAGTAGGTTATGATTGATATAACGGCAATCTTACTCCACTCAACTCCTAGGATCCAGATTAGTATGGGTATTAGGGTCACATGAGGTATGGGGTATGTAGCTAGTATGAGGGGTCTTAAGACTCTACTACCAATAATAGTTCTTGAGGCTAGAAGACCTGAGAGGAGCCCTAGTGTGAGAGCCAGCAGTAGTGCTGTAACCACTCTTCTTAGGGTTATTAAAGTGTTCTCCACTAAAACTCCGCTTATAAAACTCTTGTGGAGCTCCGCCACCACCTGTACTGGTGTTGGTAGATATGGTTTCTCGAACATAATGGCAGCCACGTGCCATAGGGCTAATAGTAGGATTAAGGTGGCAGTTACTACTAGGAGATCTTGTAGTATCCCATAACCCTCCTTAACCTGCTCCAAGCCTCCTCGCCACCCTCGAAGACCTCAACTACTCTAGCAGGTCTTCCAGTTAGAACGTGGATTAAACCACCTTCGAGGAGAGCTTCACCAACATTATGTGTAACAACTAGAATGAGTCTACTCCTAGCTAGACTCTTAAGGTAACTCCATAGGAGCTCCCTGCTCCCAGGATCTAAGTTAGCTGTTGGCTCGTCGAGGAGCACTATTTTAGAGTTTGAGGCTAGAGCTCTAGCCAGAGCAACCCTCTTCCTCTCACCACCTGACAAGTGCTTAGGATACCTATTAGCGTAGCCTAGAACCTCCATAGACTTCAAAGCCTCTAAAACCCTAAGCCTCCTTTCATTCCCATTAACCCCAGCTATCCTAAGTGGGAGCTCTACGTTAGCATAGACTGAAAGCCATGGGAGGAGCTCGTTATCCTGTGGTACGTAGCTAACATCACCTCTACCCAGCAACCCACACTCTAAGGATATAGAGCCTCTTAGAGGATTTAGAACACCAGCTACGAGCTTTAGGAGTGTTGTCTTACCAACCCCGTTCGGCCCTAGGATTATATGTAACCAGGGGCCCTCGAAGACGTGGTTAAAGGAGTCGAATATGTAGGTATCATCCCATCTATATTTGAACGTGAGATCCTCAATGTAGAGCTTCAACCCCACTGCACCACTAAAGCATTGTAATCCGGCTTACCGGCTATAAGCCCTCTCAGGAGAAGCCATGAGCTTACAAGCTCGAAGTTACTCTTAGGGTAAACAGATATCCTACCCCTCCACTCCGGTAACCACTTGCCTCTAAGCTCCTCTGGCACGAATACCCTTTCCTCTATGACACCCCTGTACTTCTCAGGGTTGGCTTTATAGAGCTCTAGAGCTTCATTAAGCATGGAGACTAGCCTTAGAACCACTTCTCTATCCCCAGCTGTACTAGATCTAGCTATGATCACCGACATAGTTATAGGCTCCTCAAACATGTCGTCTCTAGCGAGTAGTCTAGCGCCTTTAGCTAGTGCAAGGCTACCCCAGGGGTCTGGGAGTACTGCAGCCTCCACCCTACCCTCCATGAGCATCTGGAATCTAAGAGGGATACTTGGGATATCAATTAACTCAACCCCCTTAGGATCTATTCCAAGACGTTCTAGCATAACCCATGTGGCGAACTCTATGATCGTATTCTTTGAGACAGCTATCTGCTTCAAACTCCTCACATCCACCTCGCTACCAGGTGGTGCAAGCAGGTAGAAGAGGCCATCACTAGGGTGCTCGCCTAAAAGGAGAGACACTATCTTGATATCTACACCTCTATCAGCTAACATTAGGGATGTAATGGGGTCGTTTACAGCCACGTCTATTAGCTCAGATGTTAAGGCTGCATCTCTATCCCTAGCTGAACCAAAGAACCTTAGGGTAGCGTTAAAGCCGTATTTCGAGTATAGACCCTCAACATCAGCAACTATAAATGGAATAGAGTCTACTATAGGTAGCAATCCAATCCTCAATACAATAGGTTGGGGTACGCTGGGAGCGCCTTCTTCAACCAGCGGACCTTCAGACCGTATAAGCACATAAGCTACCGAGGTTAGGATTAGCAACGAGATCAAACCTATAACGATTAATGTGATAGACCTCAAACCAAACACCCTGATAGTATAAATCCCATACTCTTATAAGCTTTTCTACAGTTTAATAAACTAGTTTACATGTATATATAAGGTGAATATAAGGTTTTAAGATTTAACTCTGAGGTGGTGTCTTCGTGGCGCTCAAGGATTTAAGGGATGCTATTATAGCCTTAGAGAAATGGGGGTTACTTAGGAGGGTTAAGGTTGAGGTAAACCCATTGCTAGAGGTTGCTGAGATAGCTAGAAGGACTATGTACAGGAGGGGTCCTACTCTGCTATTTGAGAACATTAAAGGCTATCCAGGCTGGAGGATGGCTACGAACCTTTTCAGAGACATTGATACTATAAAACGACTTTTAGGTGTCGAAAGACTGGAAGATGTGGGGGAGAGGCTTGTCAAACCTCTTACGAGCCCTCCTCCTATAGGTTTAACTGATAAGCTATCGACACTCTTTGATGTTCTAAAGCTTGGTATGTACACTCCTAGGAAGGTTTCCAGAGGGTTATTCGAAGATAACGTTATAGAGTCTATGGGTTTTGATAGAACACCTATACCCAAAACTTGGCCTGGTGATGCTGGTAGGTACATAACCTATGGTCTCGTCCTCTCAAGGGATCCTGAGAGTGGTGTGAGTAACATGGGTGTGTATAGGGTTCAGATATTGGATGGTAGTAGAGCTGTTATGCATTGGCAGGTTCACAAGAGAGGGGCTTTAGCCTGGCAGAAGGTTAGAGAGCGTGGTGTTAAGAGGCTTAAGGTGGCTATAGCGGTGGGATCTGATCCGGGGACCATGCTGACTGGAGCCCTCCCAGTCCCTTACCCCATAGATAAGCTTCTCTTCGCCTCAGTGGTTAGGGGTTCAGCTTTAGAAGTTGTAGACCTAGATGGGGTTCTCGTCCCCGCTAACGCTGAGGTCGTCTATGTCGGTGAAGTTGATACTGGGACCTTGATCGATGAGGGGCCCTTCGGAGATCACACAGGTTACTACACACCACCAGCAAAATACCCTCTCTTCAGGCTGGAGAGAGTGTATCATAGAGATAACCCGATATACTATTTCACAGTTGTCGGTAAACCTGTTCTAGAAGATGCATGGATCGGCAAGGCAGCTGAGAGGATATTCCTACCATTTATGAGAATGCTGTTGCCGGAGATTGTCGATGTAAACCTGCCACCTGAGGGGCTTTTCACGGGAGGTGTAGCTATAGTGTCGATAAAGAAGAGGTATCCTGGTCATGCTAAGAAGGTTATGCTAGGCTTGTGGGGGCTTGGGTTGTTCAGCCTGGTTAAGGTTATAATAGTTGTTGACAGCGATGTTAACGTCCACGATCTAGGTCAAGTTCTATATGCTATAAGCACATGTATGGACCCCCAGAGGGATGTTGTTGTAATACCCTATGCTGTGACAGACGAACTAGATCACACAGCCATGGAGGGAGGCTACGGGTCTAAGCTAGGCATAGACGCTACTAGGAAGTTTAAGGTGGAGAACTACGGTAGAGAATGGCCTGAAGAGGTTAGCCCCGATCCTGAGACGGTGAGACTTGTTGACTCTAGGTGGAAAGACTACGGAATCGACTAAGAGGTTAGAGGCATACACGAGGATCATTAGGCCTGTTACAGCCTTCTCAACAGTGCTCGCAGCTATAGGAGGCTTGTTCTACGCAGGTAACCCCCTGGAGTACTCTGGAATCCACATACCACTACTTGTTGTTATAGGCGTCGCGCTAGCGCATTTTAGCGTTAATGCTTTAAACGACTACCTAGACTATAAGAGCGGCCTAGACCTCCTAACCCCGAGAACACCCTTCAGCGGTGGATCTAAGGTTCTCATAGATGGTATCCTATCACCTATTGAAGCTCTAGGGGTTGCAATAGCCCTCCTACTCCTAGCCTTAGCTATAGGGTTGTATCTAACACTATACAGAGGGCTCCTGGTACTAGTATTAGCTGTTACAGGAGCTCTGATAATAGCTACGTATAACAAGTTTCTTGTTAAAATAGGTTTAGGGGAGATAGCGGTATGGGCTAAGGGTGTCCTAGTCTTCGTGGGAGCCCACTACACGGTAGCAGGGTTTATGACGTTAGAGGCTGTAGCAGTAGGCACGGTTTATGGCGGGGTTTCAGCACTCATATTATATGCTAACTTCATCCCAGATGTGGAAGCGGATAGAGTGGTGGGGAGGAAGACCTTACCAGTACTCCTAGGGGGCAGAGCCTGGCTAGGGTATCTCATGATATCACTAACGGTAACCCTAATACTCATACTGCTAATAACCTTAAAACTCCTAAACCCTCTAGCTTTCCTAGCGGTGATACCGTTAGCTTTAACATACAAAGTTGCTCTTAAGCTGAAAACCAGCAAGGATCTTAAGGATGTAGTTGAAGCTCTAGCGCTTAACGCTAGAATATGTAGAGGTGTTGACGTAATAGTAACCGTTGCTATCGTAGTTGGAGCTCTCCTCTAAGCCCCTCCGGCTCCTATGCTGGAGGTAAGCTAATCTTTTTAAGCTAACTGTTTTTAGGTTGTAAAGCGTTTTTTTGCTTGGTGGTGGGCTTGCCTGGAAGGAGGGTTGCTGTCGGCTCCGACGACTTATACCCTGCGGCTAGATCTGCTGTTGAGTACTTGAAGAGGAAGGGTTTTGAGGTTGTAACAGTTGGCTCTGTTAAATCTGGTAAGCCCGAGCCATGGCCTAGTGTTGCGATCGAGGTTGCAGAGATGGTTGCCAGAGGTGAGGTTGACTGGGGCGTGCTCGTATGCTATACGGGGACTGGGGTTTCAATAGCTGCCAATAAGGTTAGAGGGGTTAGAGCAGCTCTATGCAATGATGCTGAGACAGCTAGAGGCGCTAGGTTGTGGAATGATGCTAATGTTCTGGCTATGAGTGGTCGTCTCGTAACAGAGGTTTTGGCTAGGGAGATTATAGATGCTTGGCTCTCCGTTGAAAATATTGATGAGAGTGAGAGGGGTAACATTGAGTTCCTGAAGCGATACGATGAGGGTAGAAGGTAGGGGAGGATAGGAGTTTGAGTATATGGGATAGGGTGGCTCGTGGTAGTATAGCGCTCTCCATAGGATCCATAGTCTCGCTAGTGATAGCATCTATAGGTAGTATCATTATAGCCAGGACGTTAGGCCCTGATAACTATGGTTTAATACCAGTGATAATGATAGCACCAAACATGCTCATGGCGCTAAGCGATCTAGGCATATCAACTGCTATTACAAGATACGCTCCCATGAGAGGCTATGGTAACCCCTACATAGTGACAGGTGTTGCCATCAAGGCTGCCACGGGGCTTCTAGCCTCTCTAGCCTTAGCTCTAACAGCGGGCTACGTAGCTGAGGCCCTTGGAAGGCCCTACGTTGAGCCATATATTAGGCTTGTAGCAGTACTTGTAGTGGCAAACTCTATAGTATCAGCTGTGACATCAGCCCTCATAGGCTTAGGGAGTTACTTTACCAGCGCTGTTATACAGGCTTCACTAACAACCTTAAGGGTTATAGTTGGAGCAGGTCTTGTTGTAGCTGGTCTCAGCGTCCTAGGAGCGGTTCTAGGCCATGTTATAGCTTGGAGTGTCCTAGCACTTGTATCTCTAGCGTTACTCTTATACCATGTAGGTCTTAGTGGTAGACCATCACTTAGGATTGCGAGGGAGATGCTAGCCTACTCCACACCCCTCTACCTCCCAGGCCTCCTAGGCATACCTCTGGGGCAGCTCTACTACTCGATCCTAGCTAGGGTGGCGACAAACTGGGATTTAGGGAACCTAGGTGTAGCAGGTAACCTTATGACCGTTATTGGTAGTGTTGGAGGAGCTATATCAACGAGCCTGCTATCAAGCTTCCCACTACTACTAGGTGATAGGGGTGGCCTATCTAGGGCTGTTGAGAAATCTATAGTGTACACAGCTCTCATAATGCCGGCCATGGCTGGAGGTGTTATAGTGTTAGCTGAACCACTCCTACTAACCCTCTACGGCCACTCCTACAGCATGTCACCTTTATACGCATCGCTAACAGCTCTAGGCGTAATGCTAGCACCCCTAGGCTCCTACGTGTGGGGTGCATACATGGCTAGCATTGGTAGAACAGATGTGCTCCTCAAAGCCGGCATCCTAGGAGCTCTCACAGGAATCCCAATATACATCACCCTAACACTAACAACGGGGGTCATAGGGTACATAATAGCAGGTATCCTAGACTCGCTCATCGTAACAACATATCTACTCACGGTAGCCTCAAACAACGGTGTCCACGTAGACCTAAGAACAACCTTTAAAATGATAGCACCAACAATAATAGCTTTAACAACAGCAACACCAGCACTACTAATACCAGAGGACCCGCTAGTCAGATGGATACTAGCACCCCTAACCTACACATTAACACTAGCAATAGTAACCCCTGTGATAGCCGGATCAGAGGTGTTATCAGAGATAGCCATGGCACTAGGGAGAGCGGGCTTCATAGGATCACTCATAGCACTAGCAATAAACATAGATGTTAGAGTAGCAGAAAAAATATGGGGATCGGAAGGTAAACGTAGCTAGCTCCATCAACCTCTAAAGGCTTTTGGTAGCTTAATCCAGAGTAATGCTAGAAACACAGCTATAGCCGCCCCAGCTACAATATCGCCGGGAAGCCTTAACCATACCAACCTCTCAACATCAGGAAGAGACCATATAGCAGAACCTCCCCACGGAGTTTCAAGGCCCTTCAAAGCCCAATAACCGGAGGTGGTAACGAGATCAAACTGCTTAAGCATTAGAGGTCCTAGTGATAGGAGGACCTGGAGGTAGAAGCCTAGAGCGTATACCACAATAGCGTATCTAAGCCTCCTAAGCCAGCTATCGTCAAGAGCTCCGGCTAGGTAGAACGCTACAACCCACATCAGTATGGTTGGCGTCCCATAAGCCATGGGCATTGATAGGTGAGCGTGAACCATCGTACCCTGGCTTCCGTGGAGGTAGTAGTTTATAACAGGCATGTTGATCATGCCAGCTCCAAAAGCTATAACACCCATAGCGCCTCCTAGTGCAGCTACGAGTATGAACGTCACTATGGTTTTCTGAAGCTCATTAACAAGCCTCCCTCTAAGCCATAATAGGATAGAATAGGCTATAACAAACCCTAGTGGGATGGCCTCAAGGGTGCTGAATACAGCGCCTACGTAAAGCCAGAATGTTGGTTGTCCACCCCAGTAGTAGTGGTGTGCTGTCCCGATCATACCCGTGGCTATCTCTAAGACAGCATCCACACCTGCTACCGTTAGACCTAAAACTGGTGGTATTACACCTGTTATTACGAGCAGTAGGATTAAGATGGTTATTACAATTGGAGGCCAGAATCCCTCCACAAAAGCGTGTATCGTAATCCACCTGAAGTACTCGTCAACAACAAATTGATCCCAAGGCCTAACTATGGGTAGAGCTCCGATGAAAGCACCGACTCCCGTGCCCGCAAGTGCTATGGATAGTATTCTTGAGAAAGGTCTAGTCAGCTCAGGTCCTACCCTAGATGCTTTGTAGAAGAGGTACGCTAGATACCATGCAACAACAGCTATTAGGACCAGGTATAGTGTCCCCTGGCTGATAACAGGTCTACCTTGCGAGCCCACTATGAACCATAAGGGGTCCGGTATTAGGCCTAGATAGCTAGCCCATATGCCTAGCAGCGTTAGAATAGCTACGAGAGCCCCAGCTCCCAGGATTAAGATTACCCTTGAAGGGCTTAGGCTTACGCCAAGGTATGGGAGTGCGAAGAGCGAGAAGCTAACCCAGGTGACTACTATCCAGAGTATTGCTAGGTTGTAGTGTAGAGCTCTTGCAACGTTGAATGGTAGTATGCTGTTTATACCATGTATGCCATAGAGTGTTGTCTGCTCTGCGTACTTGTGCATTATGTAACCTCCAAGTAGGCCTTGAACTGAGAGTCCTAGAACAGCTAAGGCCATACCAATCAAAGCTATCCTCTGAGCCTTCGTTGGTGGCGGTAGGGTTACTGTAACCCTCTCGGCATGCCATTGCTCGACGAGCTTAGCTATTATAAGCCCTGCGATGACCATAGTGGAAGCTAGTAGTATGAAGAAGGTAATCCATGTAGCTTTAGTCACATCCAACTTGGGCTCAACAATACCAGGCATGTAGGGGAACCCGTTGGTATATCCCGCTAGGGCTGTCATAGCACCCCAGGTGAAGAATGCAACTATCTTCCTAACCTCCTCTCTATTAGTGATCAGGTTGGGTCTCAACCCGAGCTCCTCAGATCTAGGTCCTAGAAGCTCGGCGAAGTATTCTACTGCAACATCAAACCCTCTACCAAAGGCCTCGCTAACAACCACAACACCTCTACTACCATCTAGAACAGTAGAGTACCTTGGGTTAAACTCAACTTTAAGAGCTTCCCTAACATCCTTGAGAACCTCTGGGTTACCTAGACTAACAGGCTCCCTAAGCCCAGCCTCCCTAGCTAGGATAGCTAACGTGTAGGCTGTATAATCGATACCGAAATAGCCACCAAACCCCAGGAAGCTCCCATAGTCAAGGATACCATATCTCTGAGCAAGAACCTTACCCTCCTTAACATCATCTCCTGTAAAGAGAATCCTACCATCCCTTGTAACAACCTTCTCGGGAATAGGCGGCATATGAGTGAATGTATAGTAGGCCATAGCGAAATACACTAGGTACACTAGGATAGCAGCTATTAAAACCAGCGTACCCCAATCCCTCCAGTTGACCATACGTATTCCACCTTATCCAAGTATGTCTAATATGTAAAACAAAGTAGTATATGTTAGCCCTAAAATTTTAGGGGAAGCGTACTTATGTAGGAGAGTGCACTATGCGATCCACGACTCTCTCTAATCTTCGATTGTTGAAGGGGAAAACTATGAAACTTGAATTCACTCCTACATTTAGAGAAACATGTTATCTTCTAAGAATACATTCAACTTCATTGAGGAGTTTAATTAGCTGTTCGTGGACCCCCGATCCTATAGTGTTGATCTCTATCTTCTCAAACTCCTCCACTAACCTTTCATCTTCATTCACACTCATCAGCTCATCGGCTATCTTGAATAGTACGTTATCCTCCTTGAATATATGCTCTCTGATTAACCCAACATAGCTTAAAGCACTATCCACAGCATCTCTCCTCGCTTCAGGATCTCTCTCGATGTTCTCTAGATCCTCTTCTAAGGCTTTAATAAGCCTTCTGCCGATATCGTGTTCCACAAGCATTACCCCTATAGGCCCTCCTTCTCTTGGAATACCCTTAGATTCTAAGAATGGGAAGAGAGCTCTCTCCTCTTTCCCGTGATGGCATTTATCTGTGAATTCCTTAAAGAACCTTAATAGTAGTGCGAAAACCTCCATGTTTACAGTTTCCCCTCTATATAGTTTTAATGCTGCATCCTCCAGTAAGCTTGCTGCCCTCTCTATCACTCTATGCTCCTCCATTAACGATTCCAGTGCTTTCATAGGCTTCAACCGGTGATATGAAAAGAGTTACTAGAGGTTAACACTAGTACCCCTAATATATTAGGGTTGTTCATGTCACGTTTAAGCTTCTACTTTTAGGTTTTCCCTACTCTATTATACAACTGAGTATGCTTGATTAGGTGTATTTCATGGCTAGGAAGGTTGTCGACGCATTAATAGCTATTAATAAGTTCGATTGCCCCCTCATGATAGCTTTAACTAGCATAGACTTGAACCCTAGATTTTACAACATTAACGTCTCTGAGTCTAAGGTAACACATATACTAGCTATAGAGGGGGGCGATGTTAAACGCCTTACAAGGATAGCGGGGAGACTGGGTTTAAAGGTTAGGTATATTGATACACGAGGAGGTATAATATGGATTGAAAACTATGCACCGTGTAGCTTTTGTAGAATACTCTCCAGCCTGGGTGGGGTACCTCTAAGCCTGGATCTTAACGATAAAAAAGTACCACTCTACAGGATATTACTTCCCAGTAGGAGATCGTTTCTAGCTATGAGGGAGAAACTTGAGGCCTCAGGTTTAGAACCTCAACTACTACGTGCCGGTTACAGGTTAAGGGTGGCTAGGCTAACACCTATGCAGATGAGAGCCCTCGTCATAGCCTATGAGAATGGATTCTTTGACTTCCCTAAGAGAGTGAATCTTGAGGCTCTATCTAAAATGCTGGGTGTGAAGCCGTCAACGTTAGATGAGATTCTCAGGAGGGGGTTGAGGAAGCTGGTTGAAGAGTATATCGCTAGAGAGGAGCCCATAAGACTTTGAATACCCTCTAGCAGCTCCCATCAGCTAGCATGGCCCGTCTTGGTTTGAATGTATTAACGCTTAATAACCTTAAGTTTTAAAAGTCCTCTTGGTGGGAAGAGCTTGGATGATGAGAGGCTGGCTTACACTCTAAGCTATGCTAGTGAACTTTTCAAGGTGCTCTCCGAGCCTACCAGGCTACTCATATTCATGTATTTAGCTAAAAGGGGTGAGGCTTCTGTTAAAGAAATTGCCGAGGCTCTCGGGAGACCCGAGAATCTCGTATCATATCATATAAGTGCTGTTAAGAGGTTAGGCATTATAGGGTTTAGGAAGGTTGGCAAGAATGTCTATTACAGGCTTGTAGATGAGAGGCTTAAAAAGCTTATACAGGTAGCCATGGAGCTGGTGGAGAATAAGCCAGAACCATTCATTAGGCCCAGGAAGCTCAAATTCCAGGTTAGTAAAATAGCTAGTAATGTTCAACACGATATTAAAGTCTAGCAAACCTCGCCTTTAAAAGCGAGGTAAGGAGCTAGAGTGTCTCTAATGCATGCTTGAGGTGTTACTAGTGGAAGAGGGAGATATTAACATACCAAGCTGTAAGGGATCTTCTTAGGAACGCAGGGTTCCCTACATGGGTTACATACCATGAGAGGTACCTTGAGGCTATATATGTTAGGGGTGAGAGGCTTATACATAACATCGATAGGGGTCTAAGATTCCTAGTTAGACCCTATGGAGTATGAGTGCCCGTAAGCTATACATAGGATACCCAATAATGTTAAGCCAGGATAGTGGGAACGAGTGTAACAAGGATATATGGTGGTATAGAAGGATAGTACTCTGGATCGTGGATGTATTCAGAGAGTATGGATAGAAGTTGAGCTTATACCAGAGTATTACTCAAGCAAGGAATGCTCAGCATGCGGGGGGATACACGTGAACGGAAGGGTATAGAGGAGGTTGTATGTATGCTGGAGGACTGAGAAGAAGATTAACGCTGGTGCAAACGCAACACTAAACATAGTAGGAAAACTAGGATACAAGATAAAGATAATATGGAAGATTGAGAGTTACCATGTAACACATAATGGTGGTAGACCCGTTAAACCCTGATTGGAGGGCCAGCCCCAAAGACTTGGTGGTTTAAAAACCCTGCCTTCTAAGATGGAGAGGGGGTCATGTGGATGGCACTTGAACAGTATGCTAGGTGGGGTGAACTGTTACTTTCAGGGTATGAGTCTGGCCGTATGGTCGTCTCAGGTTCTGGTGTAGCTGGGGTTTTTAATGGTATGGTGATTTGTGGTATGGGGGGGAGCGGTGTTTCAGGCGATTTTCTTGCTGTTATAGGTAGGCTTTATGGATCTCGGCTACCCATAGTTGTGTTTAAGGGTTTCGATCTACCTGGGTGGTATTCAAGCTACCTTGTTGTTGCTGTAAGCTATTCTGGAAATACTCTTGAGACTATAGAGTGCTCTAGGAGGGCTCGGGGTTCCGGGTCTAAGGTTGTTCATATTAGTAGTGGTGGGTTACTTAGAAGTGAGGCTGGAGAGTCTGGGATCCCCTGGATTCCTCTGGAGCCAGGCTTACTCCCTAGAGCCGCCTTACCATTAATGGTCGGGGCTTTAATAGGTTTAACGGATGCGCTAGGCGTTATTAGCGTTGGAGATGAAGTCTTGCTAGAAACATATTATGCTCTCAGGAACACCTTGGTAGATGACGCGAGAGGTCTAGCTGACGCTGTAGCAGAATCTGATATACTAGTTGTTGGAGCATGCGGTTACTACGGAGTGCTAGCTGAAAGGTTTAGAAGCGAGTTTAGCGAGAATAGCAAAATGCTGGTTAAAGCCGAAGTGTACCCGGAGTCAGCTCACAATGACATAGTAGCTTGGCAAACGAAGAAGAAAGCTAAGACGGCCTTCATAGCTATTAAAGGTGGAGGTGGAATATGCAGTAAGATAATGGAGTTTATATCGCGGAAGTACAGGGAGCACGGTATAGTGGAAGAGCTAGACCTCGGAACACCCTCTCTCCCGAGCTTGATGAAAGGAGCCTTAATAGGAGGCTATGCCTCAGTACTAGTAGCTAAAGAAAGAGGAATCGACCCTGCTACGACATCAGTAATAGAGGAGTACAAGAAGATTCTAGCCGATAATGTGAATACGTAAGCCGTTTCTCAGCATATTATCGATCACCATATGCGAACGACCATCCGCCTTCTAACGGCACAGCGTGGAGCCCCCTCACCGCAGCGGCTCTCCACTCTGCCACCGGAGGTTCACGGCCCTACGGATCTCAGAACCCACACTCACCACTTAAAAATCCTAGCGTGGACAGGCCTTAGTAAGCGTTTTTATAGGAGAGTGTGAGCTGGACGGGGTCTGCGTAGCTAGTGGATCTGCTATGGTCCTTCGAAACCGCAGTTAGGGCACTTGTATGGGATCATTTGAACTCTACATTTGCTACACCGCCATATTAACATTACGCCGCAGTTAGGACAGTAGAAGGATACCGCTCTCTCCATGGGGTTTATGGGCTTCCCGCAACTCGTGCAAAGCGGTGGTTTCACTTCATCGTATACATCCACCCTCCTTAGGGTAACACCACTCTTAGCCATCCTCGTCACCTAGGCTAGCTCTCCTACCGTGAAGGCTATTAAGCTTTAGAGCACTCTACTGACTAGACCAGGTATCTCAAACGGGTTCCTAGCAACCTTAACGCCAGCTTTCTCTAAGGCTTTCACCTTACTAGCGTAGTCCCCTTCTCCCATCATTATTATAGCTCCTGCATGGCCCATCCTCTTACCTGGTGGTGCTGTCTTACCCGCTATGAAGGCTACAACTGGTTTAGTGAACTTACCCTCCATTATCATCTTTGCAGCCCTCTCCTCCATATCCCCCCCGATTTCCCCTATGATGACTAACGCTCTAGTCTCAGGGTCCTTCTCAAACATCTCCATAGCCTCTGTAAATGTTAACCCTACCACAGGATCTCCTCCAATACCGATTACTGTAGACTGGCCTAACCCCTCTTTTGTGAGAGCATAGCTTATCTCATATGTTATCGTACCACTCCTCGATACTATGCCAACAGGGCCTCTACTGAACACATGGCCCGGCATTATACCCACCTTAGCTTCACCAGGTGTTATGACACCTGGGCAGTTAGGGCCTACCACGACCGTGCCCTTACTCCTAGCATAGTTCGTGAACCTTAGAGTCTCGTGAACAGGGATTCCTTCTGTTATGACCACAACGAGTTTCAACCCTGCATCTATGGCCTCGTACACAGCGTCGGAAGCGAACCTAGCTGGGACGAAGACTATTGATGTGTTAACCTCAGGGTGCTCCTGGAGAGCCTCCTGAACGCTATCGTAAACCTTAACCCCATGTACCTCGCCTCCACCCTTACCCGGTGTTACGCCAGCAGCTATCCTAGTACCGTACTCCAGCATAAGCTTAGTGTGGAACGAGCCTTCCCTACCCGTTATACCCTGTACCACTACCACCGTATCCCTACCAACTAGGACTGCCAACTTCGGTCACCTCGCTGCCCTAATAGCTTCCACTACAGCGTCAAGAGGGTTGTCGAAAGCTCTTATACCGAACTCCTCTAGTAACCTTCTCCCCTCCTCCTCCCGTGTTCCCGAGAGCCTTACGAACACCGGTTTAGGTTTACCACTATACTCTCTTAAAGCCTCAATTATCCCTCTAGCAACCTCATCGCACCTTGTTATCCCACCGAATATGTTTATAAAAATACTCTTAGCCTTAGGGAATTCCAGTAGGAAGAGGACGGCTTTCTTAACGCGCTCAGCACTAGCACCACCTCCTATATCTAGGAAGTTTGCAGGGACGCCTCCGTACTCGTATACTAAATCCATGCTAGTCATTGTAAGCCCGGCCCCGTTACCCATAACTCCAACATCTCCTTCGAGTTCAACAAAAGCTAAACCTAAACGTCTAGCCCTAGACTCCCACTCGCTAACCTCTCCACCCTCCACTCTCTCTATAGCTAGCTCTGGGTACTTGTAGGAGGCGTTATCATCAACTATTATCCTAGCGTCTAATGCTACAACCTTCTCTCCAACTATCGTTAACGGGTTTACCTCAACTAGATCAGCACTATAGTCTACGAAGGCGTTATACATGGACTGAAGTAGGGATGCAAACGATGAGATAACCCCGCCTTTCAACCCAAGCTTCTTAGCTATAAGCCTCGCCTCAAAACCCCTTAAACCCATGTAGGGGTCTACGTGATATCTAACTATGCTCTCAGGCTTCTCCCTAGCTATCTCTTCGATATCCATGCCACCATAAAGGCTGGCTAGAACTACAGGTCTCCTAGCGCTCTTATCTATTGTTATGGAGGCGTAAAGCTCGGAGGAATGCTCCACAGCCTCCTCTACAAGAATATACCTAGGCCTGAGACCCTTTATGGGATAGTCGAAGAGAAACTCTGTTAGGGAAACAGCCTCCTCTACGCTCCTAGCAATCCTAATGCCTCCAGCCTTACCTCTACCAGCCACGAGGACCTGGCTTTTAACAACGAGAGGTGGTGTTAAACCGCTAGACGCTAGCTTACCTCTCACATCATCCCCCTTCGCTACAACAACACCCTTAGGGGTGCTAACACCATACCTAGCTAAAATCCCCTTAGCCTCAAACTCGTAGAGCTTCAAAATCCAGCCACCACATGTGTGTTTGCAACAGCACGCTTTTAACTATTACAGACCACCAGGACACATATACGGAATCCTATAACATATAAGCAGCTAATACCATAAAGACACAGGCCTTATTAAGGCTTAAACAAACACCTCTACACCGGGTTAGTAGGCTCTTAACAGCCTTGCGAGGGTTAACAGGATGCCTAGGGTTGACGAAGGAGTCTTCGTTGTAGAGATTAACAGCGTTCTCGACCTAGACTGGAGCTCCATCAAGGCTCTCACTAGATGGGCTATCTCAACAGGTGCATGCCTGGTGGTCGAGCCCAGCATAGCATTTCTTAGAGCTCCCAGATCCTCTCGAATACTACCTCTAGCCATAGGTGTTGGTAGCCTGGTGGCAGAGGGGGAGCCACCACCCCCCACTAAGTACTATGTCGTGGAGAGACCCTTTTGGGTTAACTGTTTAAAGACAGGCGTGAACGAGCCGAATTACAGAGTGCTTGAGGGGGTGAAGACGGTAGTAGAGGGCACCATAATATCAATAGATATAAGAGATCCAGTAGCATTACTAGTAAACGGATTGCAGGGGGTACATGTGGTTAACATAGGAGCTAAGGCTAACTGTACCCCTCTAGCAACAATCGGAGACACTATTGTACTATGCAGGGTCAACAAGGGATATGCAACAACCCTAATAGAGGGGGAGGCCGCTAAAAGAATAGAATACATGGCAACACTATTCACTACAACAGTCATGACCCCCTCCCCCTCTTTTTAAAGGCGAGCTCCTCCCGAAATCCAGGGAGCTACCCCTTCAATGAACTCTAATCTACTTTCTTCATTCTTAAGATTCTCTCCCTCTTAGACATGATATAGATCATAGCATAATCCTCTAGGACCGAGCAGGGATTTCTCAGCTCAACATAGAGACCCGTGTTATCCCTCCAGTAGGATAGGAAGCCTAGTTTTCTCAATCTCTTAACAATGTTAATAGCAGTCCTTCTAGTAACTCCCATCTCGCTCCCTAAAGTGTCTACGACCAGACCCACATTAACCCTTCCTACACCATAAATTTTATACAAGAGTATAGCGGCTGCCAGCTCCCTCCTTCTTATCTTCACTTCCCCCCAACTCCACTATAGCAACTCCTCACGCTGAGGGGTGAGCGAGGGTATTTATCTTCTACTTTGTTCGGTAAAGCGTCTCCTCAGCCTCCACTCTCTAGCTTCCAGCTATTAACTCTCTGTCCTCATAGTATGGTGGAATGTCAAACGTTTTTGGTAGACTAACTCTTATTAAGCGTTTTCTAACACTAGTTTAGAAGAGAACAGGGCTTATGGGGGTTTCCCGAGGTGAAGGTTTTAGTTGTTAGGGCTGAGATGGGTAGGGTTGTAGAGTCTAGGGTTCTTGAGGGCGAGTTTTACGAGGTTGTAAAGAAGTATGTTTCCATTGCTAGCTCGGAGTGGGATCCTGAGGTTAGCGATTTTGTTGTTGTAAGGGACGATCTTAACGTGGACGTGGAGGGTTCTCTAGAGAGGGAGGTCTTAGAATATCTAAGATCCTATGGTTCTCTTGAGGAGAGTGAGGGGGCTCTAAGGGTTAGACTTCCTGTTTATACTATAAGCTTTGATAATAGGTTTGTGGGAGAGGATTCTTATGTTGAGAATAAAGTGTATATAATTGCACCCTATGTTAACGAGGATCTTAGAGTTCTCTTTGAAACGGAGGCTGCCAGTATAACTACACAGGAGGCCGCACCTGAGGGTATAAGGCGTGTGTAGAACCTCAAAGTATGTCTTCCACGTTTAACCCTATAACTTTAACCTAGCTCTCGACCTTTTAAGGACAGCCTTTGGATGTAGATGAGGGTTGTCGCTTAGATACAGGGATAGCAGGTTTTAGTGTTAGTGGGTATTAATGTGTTTTTAATAGTCTTCTCTCATATCTGGGTTCTAGGTGGTTTTATTGGCTTACACGGGGAAGGCTTTAGAGGTTTTCTTGGAGACGGGCACTCGGTTTCCTAGGAGGATTATATGGGCTTTGGGCTTGGTTAAGTATGCTGCGGCTAGAGCTAATGCTAGCCTAGGTCTCCTCGACGATGCTAGGGCTGAGGCTATAGTGAGGGCTGCTTTGGAGGTTGCAGAGGGGTTGCATGATGATAAGATTGTTGTTGACGTGTTTCAGACGGGCTCCGGTACTGGTGTTAACATGAACGTTAACGAGGTTATAGCTGATAGAGCTTCTCAGATATCAGGTTTGATGGTTCACCCTAACGACCATGTTAACATGGGCCAGTCTTCGAACGATGTGGTGCCAACAGCTATTAGGATAGCGTTAGCCTATGAGGTGGAGAGGGGATTGCTACCAGCTCTTGACAAGGTTATTTTGAGCCTTGATAACCTAGCTTCTAGGACGCAGGGTGTAGTGAAGCCTGGTAGGACGCATTTAAGGGACGCCCTACCGGTAACCATGGGCCAGGAGTTTTCAGCCTACGCTGACGCTTATAGGAGAGCTAGGGGGTTCATTGAGTACGCTTACAAGCTACTCCTAGACATCCCCTTAGGTGGTACAGCTGTTGGTACTGGTTTAAACGCTCACCCGGATTACCCTAAGCTTGCTGTCAGCTTTCTAAGGGAGGCTACAGGTCTCGATTTAAGGGTTGCTTCCAGCAAATTCAGGGCCATGAGGCTGTTAAGTGATATAGTAGCTGTTAGCTCGGCTTTTAAAGTGATAGCCCTTGATACGTGGAGGCTGTGCCAGGATCTTAGGCTCATGTACTCAGGTCCTAATACAGGTTTCAACGAGATAGATATACCCCAGGAGATTGCAGGTAGTAGTATGATGCCGGGTAAGGTTAACCCGGTTACTATAGAGGCGGTTATGCAAGCCTCATCCCATGTAGTAGGCTTAGACAACTCCATCACAATGGCATCGTTACTCGGAGAACTGGAATTAAGCATGGGCATACCCCTTGCAGGCTACGCTAGCATAAGACAGGCCACGTTACTAGCGGAGTCTCTTAACAAACTAGCACCCCTAGTCCTCGATAGGATAAAACCCAATGTTGAAAGGGCTAGAAAGCTTGCTGAAAGTAGCCAAGCACTCATAACAGTACTAGCCCCCATAATAGGCTATGACAGGGCTTCAGAGATCTCAAAAGCTGTGTACAAAGGCAAAACCATTAAGGAGGCTTTAAGGGAAGCGGGCGTCCCCGAGGATCTAATCTCGAAGCTACTCGACATGGAGAAGTTAACTAAACCAGGAATACCAGCTTTAGAACATAGAGGATGATAGTCCTCCAGCTTCCGATGGATACTCTCTATACGAGGTAACCATCGTCTACTCTAAGTATACTCTGTATACTCCTTAGATGGGTTTCCGCTAAGTTGGTCTTAGTTAAAAACTCTCGTCCCACATTACACCTCTTTCTAGTAATCTTATAATACTCTCAGCTATCATAGGGCGTCCTGATTCAGCTGGGTAAGCATATGGAAGCTCCACAGTGACCGTGCCTAGGTAGCCTTTAACCTCTAAGGATACGGGGTAGACGATGTCCACTTCTTCAACTCTCATCCCCTTAAGAACCTTAGCTAACATTTTTACAGTACCATCTACGCTGAACTGCAATGGGCCTAGGTTACGTTTAGCTGCGTAAGGGTATTTTTCGTAGAGTAGCCTAGTCCTACCCTTAGGTGGGTGATCGCCCATTATACCGCCTATTATGAAACACCTAGCTCCCCACACCTCTAGGGGGTCTAGGGTTTTCTCAGCCCACAGATCTAGTAGTATAGAGTCGGGTCTATTGCAAAGACTCCTACTATCCCAGATCACCTCAACCCCCCGTCTAGCTAGGAGTGCTTCTAACTCAGGGGTTACAAGGCCTGTTACATAGAATTTAATCCCGTTAGATTCAGCAACACGTGAGGACTCCACGTACTCCTCCACAACCCACCTACTAGCCTTAACCTCCATGTTATCAACTACTACGACCCACCTACCCATAGGAGACGACCCGTAGTAGGAGATATCTATATACAACTATAAAGCTTAAATACCCGAGCTCCCACTAGTTCTAGTGAACTAGAGGGATAGGAGATAGGAGAGGTGGAGTAAGAAATGGCATGCGAGGGAGCACCTGAAGTAAGGATAGGGCAAAAGCCTGTAATGAACTACGTGCTAGCAATACTAACAACCCTAATGGAGCAGGGAGTAGACAGGGTAGTAATAAAAGCCAGAGGTAGGAACATAAACAAAGCCGTAGACGCTGTGGAGATTGTAAAAAGCAGATTTGCTAAGAACGTAGTGGTAGAAGACATATCAATTGGAAGCCAGGAGGTAATGGTAAAGAACCCACAAACAGGCGAAGAGAGACCGAGGCGCGTAAGTGGAATCGAAATCTGCCTAAAGAGAGAGTAACCACACGTAAATCAAAACACCATAACATAATCAGAGTTTTTTAAACCGGAAACCCGGACATCCTAGCTCGTTATAAACCATTCCACTCCTCTAGACTACCGTTTCTCGGTAGATAGCAGATCTTCGCCTCTAAAAGCTCCCCACCATCCAGCCTCACAACGGTTAACAAGGCCTAGACCACCCTATGGGAGCTGTTAGCCCCCAGTCACCCGAGGAGTACATCAACCCCCCTCTGGGTAATCCGAGTCTAGAATGCTCATAGACCTTAAAACCTCATAGGCCTCAATGTATACGAGAGTAGTATGGGGGGCTCTGAAGCTGTTTCTCTTCCCAGGATCGCCTATTAGGCTCAGCTCCCATGAACTAGCCGAGGTGCTGTGACGCTCGCGAAGAGCATCCTCTAGGCAGCGTCCTCACACGGGGCCCCGGCCTCCCGGGGTGCTCCTAGCGTCACAGCACCCCAGCTGGCATTAAACCGTGTAATCTCATCATCTCCACATATAATGTGAGAGTTGGGCTCAACAAACGTTTCGTTTGGGAAAGGATGTAAATGATATGGGTGATCGTGAAAACAGAAACAGCTTTCAATCCCTTGTAGACTCTATTGTTCTCATGTGTTATTCCACATGCTGGGCATTCTCTGCTTGTGTAGTATTCTGGTATGAGAGCTCAACCTCTATGCTGTACTCTCTTGATATTCAAGCTTAGCAAACCTCGCCTTTCAAGGCGGGGTAGGACACACAACTTTAGAGCGTTAAGGCTTTTAAACCTCTTTGTCGTTTATGCAGAGGGGGTTGGGGTTGTCTCCGCCTGTGGGTGAAGTGCTTGGAGGGATGACCCAAGGGGGGACTATTCCCCGATTTGTACTCACAGGTGGAGACCTCGACCCCCTCCGGGCTCTCAGAGAGGAGATTGAAAGGAGGCTGAGCGATAACTGGAGGATTGTTAGGTTAAGACTGTTGCCCACAGAGGTTGAGCACGAAAGCCTGATGGGTATAGGCTTGACATGTGTCAAGTTATATAATGAGGTTAACTATGAGAAGAGGCAGGCTTTCTTCAAGGGTGAGCTCACTAGAGATAAAATGTACGAGATTGACAGGAAGTACTACTACAAGTACAACGAAGTCCTAGGTGTTAATGCTCAGGCCGTTATACAGAAGAATGATGAGGCTTGGAAATCATTCTTCGAGCTGTTAAAGCTGAAGAAGCAGGGAAGGCTACCACCTCATATTGGGAAGGTTTCACCTCCTGGGTATTGGAAGGATGGGTTTACTGGTAGGAAGGAGGTACGCATACTAGTTAGAAGTGATAGGTATCACCTAGAGCCTGTTGATGAGAATGGAGGCTACCTTGTTCTGGAGGATTTCGGTTTGAGGATAAGGTATGCTGGTAGGATTAAATGGGAGGGTAAGCAAGGAAGACTTGAAATAGTATACGTTAACGGAAAGTGGTTCGCCTACCTACCAATAGAGGTTGGGAGAGAGCCACCAAAATCAAACAGGAAGGGCTATGTTAAGCCTAACTATAGGGATAGGAAGGGTAGGATTATTAACCCTAGGAGTATAAAGCAGAGGAATCCTATTGGTGATGAAAAAGCATTCATGGACATGGGTTTAAACAATCTATTCGCAGTTGTTACGACGAACGGCTACGTACTGCTAGTCAAGGGTGGTAGCATTAAATCTGAGTATTATTGGTGGAAGAGGGAGATAGCTACATACCAAGCTGTAAGAGACCTACTTAGAAATGCTGGGCTCCCAACGTGGATCTTATACCATGAAAAGTACCTTGAGGCATTGCATACTAGGGATGAGAGGCTTAGACACCTATACAGGACATCAATTAGATTCCTAGCAGAAACACTGTGGAACAGGGGTGTTCGCAAGCTGTACATAGGGTATCCTATAATGTTAAGCCAGGATAATGGTAACGAGTATAACACAAACATATGGTGGTATAGGAAGATAGTACTGTGGATCGTGGATGTGTTTAGAGAGTACGGTATAGAGGTTGAGCTTGTACCAGAACACTACACGAGCAAGGAGTGCTCTGTATGCGGGGAGGTACACGATGACGGGAGGGTTTACAGAGGACTATACATCTGCAATAAGACTGGGAGGAAGGTTAACGCTGATGTGAACGCAGCACTAAACATGGCAAGAAGAAATGGATACAGGATAAAGGTAACAAGGAAGATAGAAAGCTATTTGGTGACACACAACGGTGTAAAACCATTAAACCCCCACCGGAGGGCTAACACCCAAGACCCAGAGATTCGAAACCCTGCCCTCTAAAGGGCGGGGAGGGGTCATACATCAACTCACGTTCTGTAGCCTGGGGAAGGGATTGGCTTAAGGGAGGCGAGGCTCAGTCCTGGCGTCACACATCATCCCTCAGCAATACCAGCTCCTATCATCGCCGCCATCTTATATAAATTCGCGGATGGCCTATTAAAGCTTCCTGTTACGTCTTCTTTTCCATGGTGGATTAAGCTTTAGGCGTTGAGGGCCGGCTAACAATGTGAGCCTCCGGGTTTGTATTTATGGGTTTAGGGTATAAGGGGTGGTGTTAGGTTTAATTATTGGATTTGGGGGTTTGGATGTTATGTCTTTCTCTATTAGGGTTGGCTTAGCTGTCGTGGGATTCGAGCTTAGTGTTAAGTTTAATGTATGTGTTTTTATTAGGGGTGGTGTTATTGAGTCTATAGAGGGTTACGGTTCCTGTAGTGAGAGCTCTCTAGGTAGCCCTTCCCTAGCACTTCTACCGCAACCCGGTAATGCGCATGTTCACTCTGCAGATCACGCTTTCCCAGAGTATGGTATCCATATGAGTTTAAGGGATTTGGTAGCACCACCTCATGGTCTTAAGCACAAGCTCCTAGAATCCACCCCTGGAGAGGATCTAGTAAAGGCTATTAGTGAGTTCTACGAGCTCGCTTGGAGGATGGGTTTAGGTATACTATTTGATTTCAGGGAGGGTGGTGGTTTAGGCTGTATGCTTGCCAGGAAGGCTAGAGAGCTTTTACCACGTGGTTTAAGAGTTGTTATACAAGGGAGGCCGGGCCCCATGTGGCCTGAGGGATGTGAGGGTCTAGGTGTATCCAGCCCTCTCGACTACAACGTGGAGTTTCTAAGAGAGATGGCGTTGAAACACAAACCGGCCATGGCTCACGTAGCTGAGGACCCTGAGGCTAGAGCTGCAGGCGATCTTGAGAGGGCGGTGGAGGTGGGATTAGACGCTATAGTTCATGGAACTCACTTGAGTGAGGGGGATTTAGAGGTTTTAAAGGAGAGAGGAATGGCTCTAGTGTTGTGCCCTAGATCGAATATGTGGCATTCCATAGGAGTACCTCCTGTAGCGGAAGCTTTAATAAGAGGAGTTACTATAGCCTTTGGCAGTGATAATGCTGCCTGGCAAACCCCAGATGTGTGGGCTGAAGCTCAAACAGCACTCCTCCTAGCTAGAGCTCAAGGTCTTAAAGAAGAGTGGACTGCTAAGAGGATTCTGGAAGCTATTATGATAACCCCCTACCTACTAGCTGGTGCAAAACCACCAGCTATAGTAGAGGGGGGTGCTGCTAAGATGATAATCGTTAACCTAGAAGGAACGGGAGTGCTGAGAGCTAGAAACCATCATTACGCCATACTCAAGAGGGTAGGACCTTGGAATACAATAGCTAGGATTGATGGAGACGGTATGGCCTGGCTGACAACAGTTTCTCGATAGTCCTGCCCTCCAAAGGGCTTTCCCCGCCTACTTACCAATTACGAAGCTATCTTCTTAATAATGTATATGATGCCGTCTTCAGCCTTGATCCCGTCAATACAGAGCTTAGTTACATAGCAGTAGGCGACAACAGCGCTAATGATAGCATCAACTTCGTCCTTACAGAGGTCTTTAATGTTTAAGTTGATAGACAGCCTTGTTCCTTCTAGGAGGGTTTCAACCCTAGGATATCCCGAGCTTAGTAATGCACTTCTAGGATGGGTTTCTATAACTATAACATTCATGTTTGCAAGCTTACTAGATAGCGCCCACGCTCTTTTTGTTAGAGAACGCATGGGGCCTAGGGTTGGTGGGAGAACCGGGTAGCCTAGGCTTCTGGCGGTCCTATCAACCCTTCTATAGGAAGGCTCTTCTATTAAGGGAGCATCTATAGCTACTAGCTCAACCTTATCATCTCTGATGGTTGAGAGTATCTCATCGTCGTCATATAGGCATGTAACCTTGAGGATCTTCCTAGAAACTACATCTAGGAGTGCGTAACCCGAACACCTCTTAGGGCTAGCTGCGAGGTCGAGACCTGCTACGAAAAACACAGCTCTCTAACCCCGATGTTAACCCACTTTCAGCTCAGATCAGCTACATCACTCTTCAGTGAGGTGTCCTCTCATCATCCAAGGGTAATCTAGGTTGCCTAACGCTTATAAACTATCCTACAAGCTAACATTTAATAATGTTAAAGCTCTCTCTTCTATTGGTGTTGTGTTTGCTCAACCCCATAGAGGTTGTTAAACTAGTAGAGGATAATATGAGGAGATACGGCTTTCCCTTTCCCGTACCGCGTGAGGCGGTATACTCCTGGGCTAAACCTCTTAAGCTTCCCGAGAGGGGCCCTGTTATACTGTATACTGGTGCTCTCTACCAGCTTACACCTTATATAGCTTCTGTTGTAGAGCAACTCTCAACGATAGAGGGTTCTAGGGTATCCGGGATCGCCTTAAAACTCTCGGGGATCCTATCATCTCTTGGTGTATCAAGGCTAGTTGTGAGGCCTAAGAGTGACATGGTATCTGTGGTTGAGAGAATCCTTAAATCCATAGTGGGGTTGCTTGAGCGATCTGGGGTTAAGGTTGCATACCCCTACGAGGATGACATGTATAGTGGTGTTCTACTCTATGATCTAGGCTTAGACGAACTATTCAAAGGGCATGCTGTTAAAGTCTATAAAGCCTTGAAATCCCGAGGAGCAGAGCTTATAGTAACTGTTGATCCTCACACAACACATATCATGAGGAGTGTTTATCCAAGGTATGTGGATGGCTACGATTTAAAAGTTAAAAGTTACTTGGAGATACTAGCGGAAGGAGGAGCGGAGTTTAAACAAGGATCTATTGGAGGTAGGGTTGTTATACACGATCCATGCCTCTACGCTAGGTTTGAGAACGTGGTAGAGCATCCTAGGAAACTCCTCAGCACAGCGGGGTTCGAGGTTTTAGAGCCTAGGAGGTCTAGGAAGATGACCTACTGTTGTGGCGGGCCTATAGAGGGTTTAACCCCCAGGATGGCTAAGATGATTGCCAAGACTAGGTTTGAGGAGCTCCGCGAGAAATCGAAAACCATTGTAACCCTATGCCCTATATGCTATACTAATTTAAAAGCTGTAGCAGAGGATGATGTGGATGTCGTAGATATAGCGTTACTACTATCCGGTGTTAAACCTTGACCTTCAACTCGCTCCAGGCATACCAGGAGATCTGGGATGCGCTATCCGATAGCGAGTTTCAGGAGGCTTTGAGGAGAGCTTCAACCACATCGCAGGTTAAAGTCGAGGAGCTCCTAGCTGAGAGAAGGGATCTCCTAGAGTTATGTAGGGAGGTTGTTGAGGCTAAGAAGAGGTCTGTTGATCTCCTAGGGGAGCTCGTGGAGAGAGCTTATAGAAGCTTAGAGGCTGTTAAGGCTAAACCTTACTATGCTGAAGAAGCGGAGGAGGCTAGGAGGATTATAGGGAGTATAGTTGGTTCAGGAAAGCTTGTTGTTATGGCTAAAAGCATGGCAGCCATGGAGGTAGGGCTTAGGGGTTACTTGGAATCTCTTGGTAACGAGGTCTGGGAAACGGATTTAGGAGAGCTCCTCGTACAACTGGAGGGTTCAAGACCTATGCACACGATAACCCCTGCAGCTCACATGACACGTCTCAAGGCCGTGAAACTTATATCGGAAAAGCTTGGAGTAAAACTTAAGAGCGATAGTGTGGAGGAGGCTGTAAAAGCTGTTAGGGAGTTTCTTAGAGGAAAAATAGTTAAAGCAGATGTAGGGGTGAGCGGGGCTAACGCTTTAGCAGCGGATACAGGAGCTATAGTCCTTGTTGAGAATGAGAGTAATATAAGGCTTGTAACGAGCACCCCTCCAATCCATATAGCACTCGTACCCATAGACAAGATAGTGCCAACGCTACTAGATGCAGTAAAGGTAGCTATGGTCCAGGCGGCCTACGCAGGCTTATACCCACCAACATACATAAACATAATAGCTGGGCCTAGTAGCACAGCAGACATAGAAAGAGTTAGAGTCTACGGAGCCCAAGGGCCTAGAGAGCTCCACGTAGTACTACTAGATAACGGTAGGATGAAAGCATCAAAGGATACACTCTTAAAAGAACAACTTAGATGCATTAGATGTGGAAGATGCCAGTATGAATGCCCAGTATGGGTCCACACAGCAAACAAATGGGGAGGACCAGCGTACGGAGGCCCAATGGGGCTCATATGGACAGCTATAACAGTAGACCCCATTGAAGCAGGGAAGCTAGCATACCTATGCCTAGGCTGTGGAAGATGCGACGCCTCATGCCCGGTAGAGATACCACTATCAACAATACTAAGACATCTTAAGAGCGTAGCCTCCAGGAGCTCCTAAGCTCAGGTTACATCAGACATCATAGTATAACCCGGTTATCTAACGATTTATCACCGTTGGAAGCGAGGACTACGGCCGGTGTACGCTTTGAGTATCTCGGAGACCCTTAGATCTATGTTCTGGGAGCTCTGGGTTAAGGATCTAGATCACCCGTTTGTGGTAGAGCTCTACTCCGGGACGCTCCCGCTTGAGAAATTTAAATACTACGTGCTCCAAGACTACAACTACCTTATCACCATGGTGAGGGTTTTAAGCCTACTAGCAGCTAAAGCTCCTACCCTTGAACTTTCAAGGTTAGCTCTAGAGCTAGCTTATGGTACTGTAACGGGGGAGATGGAGAACTATGAGAGGTTACTATCAGCTTTAGATATGACCATCGATGATGCCATAAAGGCTAGGCCTAACCCGACCAACGTGGCCTATATGAACTTCCTCCTCTTAACAGCATACCATGGAGACTTCTATGCTGGGCTGGCTAGCGTGCTACCCTGCTTCTGGACTTATGAGGATATAGCTGAGAGGCACAGGTGGAGGCTTGAGGCTAACAGGGTGGAGCTCTACAAAAGGTGGGCCTCCGTGTACCTCAGCAACGAGTATAAGATGTTGGTTAGAAGGCTTAGGGATGCGGTGGATGGATCAGGTAGGAGTGTTGGCGAGCTGAGCTACCACTTCGAGCAGGCTCTGAGATACGAGATAATGTTCTGGCAGTCCGCATACATCATGGAGGAGTGGCCATTCTAATCTTTAAGCTCTAGGGTGTAAGCTATATCCTGGAGCTCTATGAAGAGGGAGTTTTCGGCTTCTGACCTGTGAAGAGGCCCCGCATCTCTGAGAGCTCCTAGCCTGAGAGTAGTGTCCTAGCATCTCTAATCACCCCTGCTATGTCTATCCTAGCTGGGCATGCTGTATTACAGGCTGCGCATAGAAGGCATGTGTATAGTGCTTTTACTACTTCCTCGCTCCTATAGCCTTTAACTACTAGTAGTGCTATGTTAACTCTACCCCTAGGTCCGTAGCCTCTATGCCCTCCAGGCCTTAGAGTTGGACATAGTGGTTCGCAGAAGCCGCAGTAGACGCATCGGCTAGCCTCTGCCACTACCCTCTCGATGGGGTTTTTCAACACCTACACCACTTTACCCGGGTTCAATATATTCTTTGGATCGAAGATCCTCTTAATCGATCTCATGAGCTCCAAGGCTTTAACGCTTCCCACCTGCTCTAGCTCCATTTGGAGGAGCTCCTTCTTAATGATGCCTATTCCATGTTCAGCGCTAACAGTTCCACCTAGCTTTAACGCTATCTTAGCTATCTCCCTATACCACTCATAGACCTTCCTCCTAGCCCTCTCATCGTCCAGTGGGTAGCCTACAGCTGGGTGTATATTCCCATCACCAACATGACCCCCTATTGAAACCTTCAACCCCATCTCATCGCTTACACTCCTAATAGCTCTTATGGCCTCCAGGAGCCTGGAGGGGGGTACTGCTATATCCTCAGGGTGTACTACAACGCTCCTGCCTGGGTAGAGCTTAGCAGTCATAGCTATCTGTGCAGCGAATAGATTCCTCCTAAGAGCTATAAGCTTCATCTCCTCAGCCTCCTCCATGCTCCTAGCAGTGTATACGCTTGTAGCCCCACTCTCAACCATAACCTTCCTAAGCCAACCCTCAATCCTCTCCACAGCTTCAACATTACAATCCACAGCAACCAAGAACATGTTACCCTCAGCTTTGAAGCCAACATCAACAGTCTGCCTGGCGAGCTCCACAGTCTCAGAGTCCATAAACTCCATCATTAGAGGTTGGACGCCACTAGACTTAATCACCCTGTAAGCCTCGTAGAAGCCTTCTAACGTGGGGAAGAAGGCTAGTGATACAACTGTAGCTTCAGGCAAAGGGGTTATCTTAAGGGTAGCATCTGTAACGACAGCCAGCGTACCCTCACTACCAACAATGAGCCTAACGAGATCATAGCCCTGCCTACACTTCGTAGTCCTACAACCAACCCTAACAATAGACCCTCTCTCGTCAGGAATCACCATCGTAAGACCTAGAACCCAATCCCTCATAGTACCATACTTAGCCCCCCTAAGCCCCCCAGCTCCAGCATTAATAGCACCACCAACAGTAGCTATAGACACACTACCGGGATCCACGGGGAACATGTAGTTGTAACGGGAGAGTTCAATATTAAGATCGCCGAGCCTCACACCAGCCTCAACATCAACGGTGGAGTCCAGAATACTGACATTCAACACCCTATTCATCTTCTCAAACGACACCACAACCCCTCCCTCGGGAAGAGCCCCACCAGAGAGATCTGTAGTTGAACCTTGGGGGTACACGGGAACCCCATGTTTATAAGCTAGAGACAGAATCCTCGACACATCCCTAGCATCACCGGGGAAGACAACGGCTAAAGCCTCAGACGACAACCCCGTCGGCTCTCTAGAGTAGAGGCTAACTATAGCCGGGTCCGTCACAACCTTAGGAGCTCCTAAAACACCCCTCAACTCCTCAATAAAAGCTTTACCCAAAACCGTTACACCTGCCTAGGAGAGTATAGGCTAACCTAATAATATAAAATTATGTATAGAGAAACAGGGGTTCGGACTTCAAGGAGGTTTATGTTATTTAACATATTGCACCCCCATGAAAGCCCTTAGCTTCAAGTGGAGCTTACCACCACACCATATCCTAGGCCTCCACCCGTTTAGGGTGACCCCGGCCCGCAACTCCACCCTCATAGAGACCTCCACTTCATCGTTGCGAGGAAACTCCCACATTGTGGCTCTAGGTCTCCAACATCACGTCCTCCTCGTGAGGGCGGACTCTACTTGATGTACAACGTGTTTAAAGTGGGAGGGGCGATGTTAGGGGCCTACAGCTGTAGACTCCTATCCTAGTCTGCTACAACCTTCTGCTCGCCCCGGCTTGGTGACCCCCCCGCATCCCAGGCGAAACGAATATAAGGTTAGATCGGTTGCGAGTAGGGGGTGGAGAGGAGCCGGTGTGGGAAGGGAGTCCGATGGTCCCACCGGAGCCGAGGCCCCCCGGCCCTGAAAGGTGATGCCCCAAGCATGGGGATCCGATAGGAAGATGAGGAGTGCGCTTCCGAGCGGAGATCCGACAAACCGCTCGGGGAGGCCCTGGCACAAGGCTAGGCCTCTAGGGATGCGGGGAGGGGGTCACAGGGGGCGCGTAGTCTGGAGGAGCGTTGGGGACTATGAGGATATAAAGCCATATGATGGATATTATTACCTGTAGTGTAGCTATAACTAATGCGTATTTAACCCAGTAGGAGAAGGAGATCTTCTCTCCATGTCTTTCAAGCATCCCTATGGCTATTATGTTAGCTGTAGAGCCTATTGGCGTGTAGTTACCGGCCATTGTGCCTGCGAATAGCATGCCCCAGAAGAATGGGAAAACATTCCAGCCGAGGCTCTCGTATATCGCGTAGACTATGGGTATGAGGGTTGCTATTGCCAGGACGTTGTCTAGAAAGGCTGTTAGAACACTGGCTAACATGAATACTGAGAGTAGGGTTCCAAGCTCTACACCCAGGCCTACACCGCCTATCTTTGATCCTAGTTCTACAGCGTAGCTTCCAATAACCATGTTTGCCCCGGTATACTTAAGGGTGCCTATAGTTGAGAAGAGTAGCATGAAGAATAGTAGAGTCCACCAGTCAACCCTATGCATGACAATGTCTCTAGCTCTCATCCTCTCTATGAGGAGTCCTACGGAGGCCCAGAACATGGGTGCAGCTACGAGGATCACGTTTTTCATCGAATCAGGCTCCATGCCTAGGAGCTCCTCAAGTAGACCCTCTAGCGGGTGGTGTACGACGAGGGTCCCGATGGTCCCTATGAAGAGTATCCAGTTAACCCACTGCATCCTTAAAACCTCCTGTGATAACTCGAATCTAACACCTACCCTCTTAAACCTAGCGTCCAGCTCAGCTACATAGGATCTCCAAACTATAAGAGAAGCTATGATTGAGACAGCTAGGACTATGATTGCGTTTGGAGTAGACCATCTTATGAAGTCGAGGAACGTGAAACCCCCTCTTAGAGCAACCATAACACCTATAGGGTTACCTACGACAGTAGCACTACTACCAACATTCGTTGTGAAGACAGCTGCTATAACGAAGGGTAGAGGGTCGACCCTAAGCCTATCACATATCTTTAGGATGAAGAGGGTTATAAATATAATGGATGTAACCTCATCGACAAGAGCGGCCATGAAAGCGGCCATAGCGAGTATCGAGGCGTAGAGCACCATCCCAGATCTAATCCTGGAGCCTAGAGTATCTAGGATGTAATCGAAGAAATGCCTCTCCTCCAGCACACCTATAACAGTCATCATGCCAACAAGGAACAATATCACATCAAGCTGGGAGAACTCAACGAGATGAGGTATATCAAGTAACCCCAACACCATAAGCAAAGAAACACCTAGGAAGGCAAAGGCAACCCTAAACTGCCAGTAGAGGAGAGTAGCTGATATGAAGAGAGCTAGAATGGATGTAGCAATACTCTGCTTAAAACTCATACCGCCAAGCCCGAACCCCTGGTAGGTTAGAGTGAATATGCTAGCTGGGATAAAGACTATCAGCAGAGGCTTAACCCTCTCCATCCCCCTAAAGCACCCTTTAAAGCTAGTAGATCTAAGGTCTATAAGCTTATACTCCTGAAACCTAGGAGGAAGGGGTGCAGACCGGAGTACTCAGAGCTTTACTCTAGAAAACCCTATCGATATTCAAGCTTAGCAAACCTCGCCTTTCAAGGCGGGGTAGGACACACAACTTTAGAGCGTTAAGGCTTTTAAACCTCTTTATCGTATTGTATGCGGAGGGGGTTGGGGTTGGCTCCATCTGTGGGTGAACGTGCTGGAAGGATGACCCAAGGGGGGACTATTCCCCGATTTGTACCTACGGGTGGAGACCCTGACCCCCTCCAGTCTCTAAGAGAGGAGATTGAAAGAAGGCTGAACAGCAACTGGAGGGATGTTAGGCTAAGACTGCTACCCACAGAGGTTGAGCACGGGAGCTTGATGGGTATTGGTTTGACTTGTGTTAGGCTATACAATGAGGTTAACTATGAGAAGAGGCAGGCATTCTTCAAAGGAGAGCTTACTAAGGCTAAGATGTACGAGATTGATAGAAGGTACTACTACAGGTACAACGAGGTTTTGGGTGTTAACGCTCAAGAGGTTATAAGGAAGAATGATGAAGCTTGGAAATCATTCTTCGAACTCCTGAAGTTGAAAAAGCAAGGCAAACTACCACCGCATACCAGGAAGGTTTCACCACCGGGATACTGGAAGGATAGGTTTACTGGTAAGAAGGAAATACATATATTCATTAGGAGTGATAGGTACCACCTAGAGCCTATTGATGAGAATGGAGGCTACCTTGTACTAGAAGATTTCGGATTGAGGATCCGATATGCTGGTAGGATTAAGTGGGAGGGTAAGCAGGGAAGACTTGAAATAATATACGTTAACGGAAGATGGTACGCCTACCTACCAATAGATGTTGGGAGGGAACCACCAAAATCGAATAGGAAGGGCTATGTGAGACCTAACTACAAGGATAAGAAGGGTAGAATTGTTAACCCTAAGAGTATAAAGCAGAGGGATCCTATTGGAGATGAGAAGGCATTCATGGACATGGGTTTAAACAATTTATTTGCAGTTGTTACAACAAACGGCTATGTACTGCTAGTCAAAGGTGGTGTTATTAAGTCTGAGTATTATTGGTGGAAGAGGGAGATAGCGACATACCAGGCTGTAAGAGATCTGCTTAGGAATACTGGGTTCCCAACGTGGATCTTATACCATGAGAGGTACCTTGAGGCAATGAATACCAGGGATGAGAGGCTAAGACATCTATACCTAACATCAATTAGATTCCTAGCAGAAACACTTTGGAACAGGGGTGTCCGTAAACTATACATAGGATACCCAATAATGCTATCACAGGACAATGGGAACGAGTATAACACAAATATATGGTGGTACAGGAAGATAGTACTATGGATAGTAGATGTGTTCAGAGAGTATGGTATAGAGGTTGAAGTGGTGCCAGAATACTACACGAGCAAGGAGTGCTCGGTATGCGGAGAGGTGCATGAGAACGGTAGGGTGTATAGGGGGTTGTATGTATGCAGGAGGACTGGGAGGAAGGTTAACGCTGACGTAAACGCAGCATTAAACATGGCGAGAAGACAGGGGTACAAGGTGAAGATAACAAGGAAGATTGAAAGCTATTTGGTGACACACAACGGTGTGAAACCATTAAACCCCGCTCGGAGGGCTAACACCCAAGACCCAGAGGTTCGAAACCCCGCCCTTTAAAGGCGGGGAGGGGTCATGAGTGTGCTATTAAAACCTATAGGGAGCTCTACTCCTTCACACATGGAAGGGATCCTGTGACCGAGGAGATAGCAGAGGAGATACTAAGAGATGAGGTTAGACATAGAACCAGTCTATTAACTTTGCTTAGTAAGGAAGGCCTGAAAAGGTTGGAGTCACACGCTTAGCTAAAGAGCTCTCTGAAACCTCCTTTTTAAACCCTTCCCTTTTTAGGAGCCCTCTTAATGCATATTCTGAAATAGCTTCTCTCAGGGAGACCCAGGCGGATACGGGGGTAACATGCAATACCCTAGAATGTGGGGAGAGATTAAAACTATTACTATTATTAGTCTACGAGGGGTCCTATGACTTCTTCTCCAACCATCCTGTTTACCCTCTCGACTTCCCTGTCTACGTATCTCTGTATCTCCTCTATCTCCTCCTCTGTTAGCCCTTTGAATCTTCCTTGTGGTGCTAGGTAGTGTTTTACATGCTTCCTCCTGGGAACTCTTGTTGTTACCTTGAAATCCCCTTCTACCATCTCCCAGTTTATCCACATTGCTGTTTCAACTGCTAGTTTTCCGATTTTTATCCCATATCTTGGGTCGAATCTCCATCCCGTGGGGCATGGTTGGAGTATGTGTATGAATGAGGGGCCTTCTACCGTTAGCCCTTTGGCTAGCTTCTGGTCCATGTCTATGGGGTAGGCTATGTTAGCTGTTGCAACATATGGTATTCTATGGGCTGCCACTATATCTGCTATTGGTTTTTTAGCCTGAAGTTTACCTTTTAAAACCTTACCTATCGGGGTTGTTGTAGTCCAGGAATGTAGTGGTGTGCTACCACTCCTCTGAATTCCTGTATTCATATACGCTTCGTTGTCATAGAGGACATACATGATCTTATGCCCTCTTTCTAGCATACCGCTTAGAGACTGTAATCCTATATCGTAGGTTCCACCATCGCCTGCTAGCACTACAACCTTAATATCCCTTGACATGTCTATAAGCCCTTTCCTAGCTAAAACCTTAAAGGCCGACTCCACCCCGCTAGCAACAGCTGCTGCATTCTCGAAAGCAACGTGTATCCAGGGTACCCTCCATGACGTGTAGGGGTACATTGTTGTTGATACTTCAACACAACCTGTAGCGTTGACTATTACAGTGTTTCTCCCTGTTACCTTAAGTAGATGTCTTACTATAGTCCCAGCGGTGCACCCAGCGCAAAGACCGTGGCCTGGGGCGAACAGCTCCTCTCTAGGTAGATCCCTAACACCTCTAATCCTAAGCTCACTCATAGTTAACACCTCGTACTCCCCAGTATAGGGTTCCAAGCTCCCTAGCCCTCCTACCAAGCTTTAACGCCAACTCTAACATCCCCTTGAAATCTGACTCAGTAACAGGTCTACCCCCAATCCCCGCCACGTAGTTAACGATATCTAAGTCTACCCTCATCCTATGTAATGATGCTATAACCTCTAAAGCCACGGGCCCCGCTATGCTAGCACCATAACTTATAGCTCTGTCAACCACAATTAACGTTGAAAGACCCCTAGTAACCTTATATAGCTCATCCACAGGGAACGGTCTCCAAAGCCTTAACCTTATAGCTCCAACCTTGTAACCCTCAGCTCTAAGCCTATCCACAGACTCAAGTAGAGATCCATAGATTCCACCATAGGTTAGTATTGCTATCTCAGCATCATCAATATTGTAGGCCTCGACAGGCTCGTAACGCCTACCTAACACTTTACCCATATCTCTATCACGCTCCCTGATGATATCGTAAGCCTCCCTCATGGCCTCCACCTGCTGGTATTTAATCTCATAGTACCAATCGGGTCCAACAAGAGAACCCATAGTCACTGGTTTAAGTGGGTCAAGTTTAACCCTATCCCTTCTCGGTACTAGCGATCTAACATAGTGTTTATCAGCGACCACGTGGAGGGGCTCATATGTATGGCTCATCCAGAAACCATCGTAAGCTACAATAACGGGAAGTAGTATTCTGGGGTCCTCTGCTACCATATAAGCTTCTATGATGGTATCGTAGACCTCCTGGGCAGTTGACGCTATTAATGTAATCCACGAGGAATCTCTTACATTCATTAGATCGCTATAGTCACACCATATGTTTATAGGTGCTGATACAGCCCTAGTGGCAACGCTCATAACGAGAGGTAACCTCATCCCGGATGCTATGTGTAAAACCTCGTGCATAAACTCTAAACCCTGCGATGATGTTGCAGTGAAAACTCTAGCTCCTGCAGCTGAAGCCCCTATTATAGTGCTTAAGGCTGAGTGCTCGCTCTCAACATGTATCATCTCAGCCTCTAACTCCCCATTAGCTACCATCTCAGCTAACTTCTCTACAACTCCTGTTTGAGGGGTTATAGGGTATGCTGCTATGACATCTACATCGACGTCTCTAACAGCGTAGGCTACAGCATAGTTGGAATTAAGAACAACTCTCACCTGCCTCACGGGGCCTTCGAGTATCTCCACCTGCTACTTCACCTCCTCAACCATACTTATAGCGTCAACAGGGCACTCCTCAGCACATATACCGCAACCTTTACAATAATCGTAGTCTATCTCCAACGTAAAACTCCAAACCCTCCCCTTCGACGTTCTATAAGGTGTGTCTACTAGCTTTATAACACCGTCCGGGCAGTACATCCAGCATATGAGACAACGTGTACACACATCCTGGTTTATAACAGGTCTGAACACCCTCCAGTCTCCCGTCTTCCTAGCAATACTATTTCCAGGCTCTACTACCATCCCACCTATAGGGAGCTCCCTCCAGCTCAACCCTCCAACACCTCTGCAAGCCTATACGCTTCAATCAAAGCCTCTATATTACCTAAAGCGGCCTCTCCTAGAAAACCTGTCTTGGTAAGACTATCCAAGGAGCCTTCAAACTTAATGTTGAAGAGGGTTTTCAATGTAGCCTTAGCAAGAGACTCTAGCGATATTAAGCGTACTACTCTAGCTAGGGCACCTAGCATAGCTATGTTAACAATAGGAGCTTTTATCGTCTTTAAAGCTATAGATGTAGCGTCGACAACAGCAACCCTAGGAACCCCGAGTTTAGCTGAAACATCTCTAGCGGAGAACTTCGAGTTTAAAACAACAAAACCATCACTTGCAAGACCTTGAATGAACTGTGATGGGGGAAGGCTTGAATCTAGGACCACAACCACATCTGGGTTTAATATGGGGGACCTAGATCTTATGGGTGCTCGCGAGATGCGGGTATAGGCTCTAACCGGGGCCCCTCTCCTCTCAGGGCCGAACTCGGGGAAAGCTTGAGAGTAGAGACCCTCATAGCTGGCAGCCTCAGCTAAGATAATAGAAGCTGTAACAGCACCCTGACCTCCTCTACCATGCCATCTGACCTCAAGTGCTCGATATGGTTCAGGCAAGGATTACACCTCCTTGTTACTTATAGATTTTCAAGATTAAAATATCTAAATATATAGGTGGAAACGTGGGGAACACGATTGTCTCCTCTAAGCTATTCTAAGGTATCCTTGGTTTTTCATACTCCATCCCAGCGTTAAGGGGTTTCGTTGCATCAATACCCATCTTAGCGGTTAGTCCATCTCTACTACTCGGATCTAGTGTTGAGCCTCGCACATTCCTAACTATGACCAGATCCTCGTCAGCCTGAAACCTCGTTGCTATAGCCCACTCCACCTGGCTAGGATCATCAGGATCTATATCGCTATCAACTACTATAACATGTTTAAGGCTTGGGTGTGCAGCGAATGCTGCCATTATAGCGTTCTTAGCATCTCCTTCATGCCTCTTATCTATAGATATTATGGCGTGAAGCCAGCCTCCACTAGCTGGGGTAAGTCTAACCTTGTGAACTCTAGCTACAACCTTTGATACAGCCTCCCATATAGCGGCCTCCCTAGTGAACCCTATTAACAGTGAAGCCTCTAAACCACCAGATAGTATGACGTGTGTAAGCTCGTTCACATCAAGATATACTTTTAACACTTTTAACACAGGCTGATTTCTAACCCTATCATAAGTTCCTATTACATCAACGTAGGGGCCCTCCTCAGCCATATCCCTTGATAGTAGGCCTTCTATTACAACAGCTGACCCTAGAGGAACAGGGTTCCCGTGTATTGGGCTTTCGTAAACCCAGAGGTTGCCCAGAAGTTTAGAAGCAACATCTACTTCAAAAACACCGAACCTTGGGCTTGAAGCAGCGGCAACCATTATAGCAGGATGAACACCTATAACAACAGATACTGGAAGATCTTGACCCCTACTCTTAGCCCTTAAGTAGAGCTCCCATAAATGCCTAGGTACAACCCTCACAACCCCTACACGCTTATCCTTCACGAGAACCCTATGGATACTAGCATTACAAACACCATCATAGCACGCTATGAAGATAGCAGATGATAGGTAGAGCCCAGCCTCCTTCTCGTAAAACCTAACAGCGGGAACCTCCATGAGCCCACCCTCAGCCTCTCTAAGCCTTGGAGCTCCCACTACGGAGGGCCTAGCAGGACTACTCATAGCGTCAAGTATCTTAAGGTAAGCCTCCTCATCACTTCCAACACCTAGAGCCTTGTAAAGTTTAAACCTTAGATCTAGGAGGTTCGAAGCAGAATCCTGGGGGCACCCCTCCACCCTGTAGACTATAACAGGGCCCCTACCCTGCCACTCACGTATAACCCTAGCAACTTCAAAATCCCTAGATAGGGTACCATCAATCCTCTCCACATCAACAACATCGAGAAACTCCAGCATAGACCCCCTCACGGCAAACCACCAGATCCACCAACTCCGAGAGTACACTATTAACTCCAACCTATAAGATAATGTTTAGGTATCCCCGCTAGAGCACTTTAACACCTTTAACACATGGTTATATACCCAGTGATATAAGGATAGTCTAAAACTAAAAAACAGGGATCCTCAATGACTCTAACTATGAAGGGTAGGAGGAGGATTAAAACTTTCAGGTTTCAAGGGGCTGGGAGGCTTCTCCTCCTAGGATTAGCTATATGGATTCTCTTCCTGCTCTACTCCCTGTCTAAGATAGCATTAATTTCAGCTGAGGTCTTATCATCGAACATCATTGAGATAAGTGATCCTAGGAGTCTAGCTAACTCCATCCCTAGGAGTGGTATAGCGGTACTCTACTTTAAACAGGAGTTATGCCCTGGTTGTGCTAAGATAGAGCCTGCTCTACTAAAATACATGGGGGAGAATAGCGGGGCTAAGCTTATAATAGCAAACCTAGATAAGATGTTGGAGAGGGATGCACGAGCTACACTTGAGGTTCTAGGAGATTTTAGGGTGTTAGGTACTCCAACCATAATAGTGTATGTTGATGGTAGAGAGGTTGGGAGACACGTCTCTACATTTGGCTATGGTGACCAGTACGAGCCACTGAAGAGGTTCATAGAGGATAGTATTGAGGGTAGAGGGTCTAGTGTTAGTGAGACAGGTCTATATACTGGGGTGGCTTTACCCTCTGAGAGAGCCTTCAACCCAGGTTACATACTAGCATCTGCTGTAGGGGCTCTCAGCTTAGGTCTTATAGCGGCCTTCTCACCTTGCAGTTTACCTATGATCGCCGCTTACTCTTTATCGAGTAGTGGTAGAGGCTTTAACCCATCAAATATGCTGCGTGAAGCGCTCTCACTAGGGTCTATAGCTCTCATAGGAGGCTCTGTCATGGTCTTAGTGTACCTTGCCAGCTACACCTTACTCCCCGTTAACCTCTACAAACTAGTAACATCTCTTGTAGCAAGCCTTCTAGTAGCCTGGGGGTTGTTAACATTGGTTGAGAGAAAGCATATAACACTATATGTACCAGGTTTATCGAAGGCCCTACCGCTTATAGGTATCCAGTGTAGCCTACCATTCCTCGTAGCCATGCTAGCATTGCTTGAAGCTGCACCGCATGTGATGCTATTAGGCTCCACAGCCTTCGCCTTAGGCTATATAACACCTTACCTAGCAGTCACCTCATCTCTTGACCTGGCGAGAGGGCTAGAGTCTGTTATGAAGAGCAGGTTGCTTCTAGTATTACAAGGCCTAGCCTTAGTAGCGGCAGGCTTGTACATACTCTACAACCTTAAATCCGCGGTATAATCTGGTCTACCTATAATAGTGGTGTGCCTCAACCATAGCAATTGTAGCTGTTATGGCTGAGAGAGTTGCTAGCATCGTGTGTAATGCTGACACAACCGGGTCTAAGTGTAGTATCACCAGTATAGCGCCTAGGAGCACCTGAGTTACCATCACTAGGAGCGTTAAGGCGGTCCACAGCCTTAGAGATCCCGCTCCCTTAGCTGGGTTGGAAGTCCAGGCTAGAAGGAAGCTTAGTAGAACAGCTGAGAAGGCTGAGAAAGCCGTTACCCTATGAGAGTATTCTAGGAACACCTCCAGCTCCTTCAACAAGCTTGGAGGTACAATGTATCCTAGGCAGAGAGGCCATTCAGGACCACAACCCATCCCCGCCCCCATGGCCCTTGTTACAGCCCCCAGCGATATTGTAGTGTATACTAGGATGACCGATGCTACGAATACAAACCACGCTTTTTTAGTCAAAAGAGACCCCCATGTATTAAAAATCCATAATCTGTTTAGGTTTAAAAGCTGTATATGGAAATTTTTCAGTTAGAGCTACTATAATGCTATAAGTATTACGACAACCAAGCTTAACAACACCAGCGAGTGAGGAACGAGCTCCGGCCCCGCACCTTGGTAGGGTCTAGTATCCATTGTTATAACTCTGAAGGTTACATGGAGTAAGCCGTATGCGGATGTTAGTAGAAGTCCTATGAGAGCTGATGGTAGTATCGGGTCGGCTAACGGGTCTATGGTGGCGAGTAGAATGGCTGCGAGCACTATTAGGTAGAGCTCCGCTAAAGCCACGCCTATGAACAGTCTAGGCACATTGCTTACAACTTGAAAGGCTCTAATACCAGAACCCCCCATAGTCTCAGTCTCCTCTTCACGGAATGATGCTATGGCTACAAGTGCTAGGTATAAGCCTGAGAAGACCACTCCTAGAAGTCCTGTTATTGCATCCGCTAGTCCAACATCAGATTTCAAACCATCAGTTCCCAGTGCTATTACGAAGGGTAATAATATGGCTACCATAGATGATGTGAAGAATGTTAATGTCATCCTAGCTGTAAGGGGGCCCTCCCACGCCTCTCTTAGCATTAGAAGTCCTGGTATGATGACTAGGATTGGTGTTATGAATACTGTTAAAGCTGTGAGCACGTTATGGTAGCTTAAGGCCATGGCACCCCATACGGTTAGCTGAGCTAGGTAGACTAGTAGTAGTCCTAAGAGAGCTGTTGCTATAAGGTTTCCTTTATCAAGTGGATGTAACGTAGCCCCTCGGGCTATGAAGGGTATAGAGGCTAGGATCAATGGTGGTATGCCAAATGAGGCTATTAATACGAGGAGCGCGCTAAAGCCGTAGAGCTCCCCTAAAAACGGAACTCTTAAACCCTCGGGTATGTAAAGGAATGTTAGCTGAAATAGCTTGAAAGCGTATACAAGGAACCATGGGGGCATAGGTCTGGCCTTCTCAGCCTCAGGGGCCCCCTCAAATACTGGTAGTGGGTAGAGGAGCTGGTGGATCCAGCCTAGAGCTTGAAGGATGGCTCCAATAGTGAATATCATACCCCAGACTCCGAACGCTATGACTAGAATGTACGCGAAGTTGACTGGGAACCATGGTGCTATATCGCTCCTCTTCTCATCAACAGTATGGGGTTCACGCCTCCACCTAGACTCCTTAGGGCTTAAGTGTATACCGTGGGCCTCGAAGAGCATGAAGTGGAGTACGAATAGCAGGCCTAGTATTAATGCGAAGGCTACATGTATAGCTATAACCCTAAGGTATCTTGTAGCCTCGCTTACATCAAAAGCTAGTGCAGCTACAACCTTACCGAAGTACTCTCCCAGACTACTTGAGACGAAGCCTATTCCGATGTTTATAGCTTCAACTGAGATCTTATCGCCTATCGCAGCGTAGCCGAAGAAGGCTGTTTGTAATGCAATGAACCCCGCTAGAACCCCCACTATCCATAAGATCTCCCTGGGCTTCCCGTAAGCTCCTACAAGGAAGTTTCTAAGAAGATGTGCTATGGCACCTAATATCATTATCTCAGCTGCAATACGATGCGATACCAGGATAGCTCTAAAGAACGGCTTAGTCTCCAAGAGCCTCCTATTAGCCTCAGCTGGGTTGGTGTAATCGTAGTATAGTAGTAAGAGGATACCTGATATAGCGAGCCAGGCGAAGGCGGAAGCAACTATAGCTCCAAGCCAGAACTCAAGGCTAACATAGCCATAGGGCACGCTTCTAAAGGGCAACTTACTCAAACCAGCCCTATCTACCAGGAGCTCGTACACCCTCCTAGCTATGGAGCTCAAATCAAACACCTCCTGCTAGGCCTCCCTAACAACAGACTCGGAGCCTACCAGCTCTTCCTCCTCAGCACAAGTGTTACAGAACTTACCAAAAATCGTGGCACCCACCACCTCTACAGCCCACAGCTCGCCATCTCTCACCTCAAGTCTAACAAATGGCAACGGCCTCTGAGGTGGTGCTAGGAGAACGGCAGCTCCACGATATGGATCGTAAGCCCCCCCGTGACATGTACAGTATATGACACCCCCTCTAGCCACGACCTCCGACCTAGCCAAGGGCACGGATCTACCGGGTGGGTGGAAGTCTATAGCCGGATATGGGCAGCCGAAGTGCTGACATACAGCACTATAAGCTACTATAGACCTATGAGGACCCACCCCCTCTACCACATAAGACCTGCCATAGCCTGGAACAGTTAACTCCACAGACCCCTCTTTAACCTTGAAAACTAGAGGTTCTTCATTGAGAGGCGTCATTGTTGTATACACTTGAACCTTCACACTAACAGGGACACCGTTAGAGTCGCCAAGATTTACGAGAAAACATGGAGTCGACTTAAGAGGGTAGAAGAACACATACCTCTTGTTGACCTCCAACTCGTCAACCCTAACAGGCCTCCCATCACTCCAAACTAGCCTAGTGATAGGGTAAGGATGCGCTTTAGGGATTGATGGCATAATATACTTAACTACCGGGATACTAATACCCACGGTAGCCCCTGCAAGCCCTGAGACCCCGAGTAGCTTAATGAAATCCCTCCTATTAACCCGCTGCTCGCCAGCCAACTCGTAAACCCTCCATAGAGATCCACTATGCATTAATAATGTCAGATCTTATATTAAATCGTATATATTGTTGATCTTTAATTAATATGAGATATCCTCTATGGTTTAGAGTAACAGGGATGGAGCACCGGCTAGAAGAAGGGAAGCCTAAGATAAGAGAGCTCACTATAAATTACCTATAAATTACCTTAGCTAAAAGCTGTTAATGATTCGCCTCCTGTGATCCCTCCTGCCTCTTCACATGTTTTGATATTCTAACTTTTGTAGAAACTCTATTATTCTCTTGTACATGTCTATTTTATTATTTTCTTTTCTTATGGCGTGACCCTCGTCCGGGTATATTACTAGTTCGTGATATCTCTTTAGTTGTGCTAGCTTTTCTGCCATTTGTTTAACCTCCTCTACTGGACATCTAGGGTCGTTTGCACCGTGTATGAATAGTATTGGTGCTCTCAGCCTCTCCACATGGAATATGGGGGATCTATCGTAGAAGAGATTTGGATCCATTTTCTGTGTGTCGTAGATTTTTAGGTAGTCAGCCTCTCTCTCATATTCTGTGTACCAGTTGTAGAATCCTACTATTGCTACCCCTCCATCCCAGAGCTCCGGGTGCTTTACTAGGGCTAGTGCTGTTAGATAGCCTCCGTAGGATGCTCCTAGAGCGTAAACCCTCCTAGCACCCATACTCCTTGCTAGTTTAGCTGCTTCAACTACATCCTCTAAATCCCCGCCTCCTAAGTCTCTATCATTTAAATGTAAGAATGATCTTCCATACCCCGTGCTACCCCTGTAGTTTGGTAGTATAACAATGTAGCCTCTTAGTGCTAGAAGCTGGCTTACGGGGCTCCACGAGTCTAGAGCGTGCGCATCAGGTCCTCCGTGTATGTGTATAACTGCACTACCGTTCCAGTTACTAGGCTTGTAGACTATAGCCTCTATAAGCCTGCCATCGAAACTCTCGTACTTGATAGTCTCCACTCCAACAAGCTTCCCCTTGAGCTCCTCAGGAGTAGTGTCAACGACAATCCTACCGTTAACCACCAAGGAGCTAGGTTGAATTGAGGTCGTCCTAGTATATGCTAAGATCCTGCCATCAACATCTAGGTCTGAGACGCCTGAATCCAGCGTCTTAAGCTCACCATGAGATAGCATTCTAAGCCAGTTCCTACCCTCAGAGTACTCTATAAATAGAACTCCATCCTCAAAATATCTTGGAGACCACTTTTCGCTAGAGCTCTTGTAAACCCACCTCCACCTACCACTATCAACCTCAAGCTCTCCAATATCAAACCACTCATCAACATTACTGTAGAAAAGAGCCCTCCTAGATTTCACATCAACACCTCCAATGAAAGTTTCAGCTTTCTCAAAGTGTAAGAGCAGCCTGTCAACACCATCCTCGATATTAACTAATCTAATCTCGGTATCGTAGAAACCTTTGACGTACACGAGCTCCTTACCACTAATCCAGTTAAAGTAGAAAATAGGGTCATTCCACCCAGTAACCTCCCTAATGGATCCCCATTCGTAGACGTGGAGCTGGGCAGGCCTCCCTCCCCTATTAGATGTGAAAGCCACCCTCTCACCATCAGGACTGAACTTCGCACTCATATGATAGTACCTATGATCCCCCGTTATATCCTCCTCCCTCCCCGAGTCCAGATCCCTAACTATAACCTGAAACCTCTCATTCCCATCCCTATCCCTATGATATAACAACCTTTCACCCTCAGGTGATATATCAGGGTCGAGGCTAGATTCCACGCCTTCAGTAACCTTCTCAACGGAACCCTCATCGGCTCTGTAGAGGAACACATCCCACTTACCGGTTTTATTCCAGTTGAAAGCAACAAGCTTAGCTCTCTCACAGACATCGACATTAGCAACAAACCTAGTTCTACCAATAACCTCAGCTAAATCCATGGAGAAACACCTATACAATATAATGGTGATAGCGCCTATATATCTATGTACATTATCTTCTCAAACACAGGAGGATAAGCCACGTTATACTTTACCCCGGGTTTCTAATAAAGTATTGACGGTGTTAGGTCTTGGATTGTGGTGTGCATGCATGTTTTAAACCTATAGGTGTTGTAGAGGAGGGGCTTTATAGACCTGGAGAGCGTGGGGCCGCGAAATCGAGGTATGAAATAGTCTCCGTGATTAGGGTCTTCGACGAGTTCGTTGAAGGCCTCGATGGTCTCGATGAATACTCTCACATAATAGTTGTCTATTGGATGCATGAGGAGAGGGAGGTTAAACTTAGAGTTAAACCTTGGAGTGTCGAGAGATACCCGGAGGTTGGAATTTTTGCTACCAGGTTCCCGCCCAGGCCTAACCCTATAGGGATTACCGTGGTTGAACTCCTCTCTCTGGAGAAACCTAAGGTTAAGGTTAAAGGGTTAGATGCTTGGAGCGGAACACCGGTCCTAGACCTTAAGCCTTATGATTACTACGATGTTGTTAAAAACCCCAGAGTCCCCTGGTGGTTCAAGGATAGATGGGAGGAGTTGAGGCTTAAACGAGATTACAGGAGGGTGGCTCCGTGGCTTGGGCCTTGCGTTGAGGGTGGTTAGAGTGGCTGGGAGGTTTGTGGGCCTTGTAACCGACTATGGTGGGGGGCATTATGTTGGTGTTCTTAGAGCTGTTATTAAGGGACTCGCACCCGACGTTGAGATAGTTGATTTAGAGCATAATGTTCCAAGTTATAATGTTGTGGCCGGCTCATACGTTATACTGGTTTCCTATAAGTGGCTTCCTAGAGGTTCTATCATAGTAGGTGTTGTTGACCCAGGCGTTGGGGGTCCTAGAAAGCCTGTAGCTGTAGTAGCGGGCGAGTATGTGTTTGTAGGACCTGATAATGGCCTGTTATACCCAGCTATAGAAGCTGAGGGTTTTAAGATGGGTGTCGAGCTTAGGTTTGATAAGATAGCTAGATTGGTGTCAGGTAGGTTTCCGGGTAAGCTTAGTGTGTGGACTCTAAGCTATACATTCCACGGCAGGGATATCTTTGCTCCAGCAGCTGCTCTCCTGAGCCTGGGATTTAGCTTGGAGGATCTAGGGGAGCCTATAAGCGAAGGGGATCTTACCAGGTTAAAGGTTCACGAGGTTAAAGGAGGGGATGGTGTTTACGAAGTTAAAATCGTATACGTGGATAGGTTTGGTAATGTAGTTCTAAGCTGTAAACCCGAGGATCTAAACCTGGGTGACGCTATAAACGTTGAAGTTATAACAGAGAAAGGCTCCTTCGAGGTACCCATAGGTGTTACGTTCTCAAGCGTCCCACCGAGGGAGCTGGTAGTATACGAGAATAGCTTCGGTTACGTTGAAATAGCCGTTAACCAAGGTAATGCAATGGAGACCCTAGGGGTCAGCATAGGGGATAGCATAGTGTTAAAGGTTAAATACTAGGTGTTATACCTCTCTAATAACCCTATAACCCTTAAATATGTTTGAGAACTTCTCGAAGTCAGAGCATTTGATTATAATATCGCTACCCTCCCTAATTAAGGAGAGCCCCTCCAGAGGATTGCCTGGAGGATCCACCTTAACGCTCTCAGGTTTAACCATGCCAGCATAGATATACCTAGGCCCTTTACCTGTCCTGGAGAGTCTCCACCAATACCTCCCGTAGTACTCGTAGATCCTCCGCGAACCCCCCACGTACTTGTAGACCTTATGAACTGGTTTTAAGTAGTAACCCGTACTCCCTATGCTCCTATTATACTCGTAGAAGGATTCCTTCAAATCAGCTAGTATTACATCTAAGGTCCTAGCTCCACCCACGATCCTTAAACGACATTCTTCAGGAGGAGGGGGCTCTATCGGCTCTTCCATCTCACAGCCCCTTTCGTGAAGCTCGTATCGTCGCAGGCTCTATCACAGCCCCCCATACAGTATTAGGTTGCTTAGGGTTTAAACCTCTTTTCGAGGAACGCTCTCATCCTATCCTTCGCGCTCTCCGTTAAACATAGGGTTGCGAGCGACTCTATAGCTACATCTATGAGGGTTGAATACCTTGAGTATAAAAGTCCTTTTAAAGCCTTCATAGCCTCAGATGTGGTCTTAGCCGATAGTTCTAGGGCCCTCTCATATGCTGTTTCTAAGAGTTTATCGCTGTCAGCAATCTCATCCACAAGCCCTAACCTTAAAGCTTCCTCTACACCGATCCTATAACCCATTAAAGCTAGCTTCCTCGAAGACCTCAAACCCACAACATCTAAGCCTAGGGTTAACAGAACAGGGGGTATGAGGCCGATTCTAGCCTCAGGGAACGAAAACCAGGATTCCCTGGATGCTATAACATAGTCTACGAGGAGGAGCATCTCGGCACCACCGCCAACCGCTAGCCCGTTAACAGCGGCTACAACAGGTTTAGGGCACATAGCTAGTGTTTCAAGGGCACTTCTAACAACATTAAAGAACTCTACTGCCTCCTTCGGGTTTAAGAGATTCAACATTGCCTCTATGTCGTCTCCAGCACTAAAAGCCCTCCCACTCCCTGTAACTACTATAGCTTTACCGCCCCCGGAGCACTCTTTGCTTAGGGCATCTCTTAAGAGCATCCACATCTCTAGGTTTAAGGCGTTAAGCTTCTCAGGCCTATTGAATCTAATCAAGGTAACATCATTCCACCTCGTGACCTCTAAGAGCTCTGCGGAGAGGCCGCTCTTACTCAAACCTCCTCCCCCAGAATTTAAGCTTCTCCCTCCTCTTCACATCCCTCATTAGGGTGTTCAAATGCTTATACACTGTACTATGCATTCTACCCTGTGCTAGCATTTCTATAGCCTCCTTAGTAGCCATAGCCCTTTCATACTCACCTATTATCGCAACATGGTATTCTCCAACAACTATGTAGGTCCCTGTAAGCTCCTCTAGCGTTCTACGAGCTCTCCCACCCTCACCTATAATCCTCCCCTTAACTCTCCTTAAATGGCTTTCCTTATCTCCCGTAAACTCCTTCAAGTCCACCACTAACAGGACGTAGTCTTCATTTAGCAAGCTCATAGCCTTATCCGGTGCGAAACCGTAGGCTATAGCCTTTACTATTTCAGCAGCTTTAATAACATTAATAGGAGGTGTGCTCCCAGACTCGGGCTCTATAACAGCTACAGAGTTCTCAGTGTCAATGGCTATAGAGACTCCAAGTCTCCTAGAGATCTCCATCTTAACGGAGCCCTCCTCCCCTATGACGGCTCCAAGTCTCTCCTGAGGTATCTTAACATACATTCTAGGCCTAACACCTACACCCTCATACACGGCATTACCTCACCCCTCAAGCTATCGAGGGGTTCTATGTCTAGGTGCTCCGAGAAGAATCTATGAATATTAGCTAGATCCCTCTCCAAGAACTCCCGGGCCCTCGGATGGCCTAAATCAACGGCTTGGGATACATCTATGATCCACGATTTCTCCTCCCACACCATCACATTATACTCGCTTAGATCAGCATGTACCAGCATAGCTTTGCAAACCATGATTTTAACCTGTTCTCTTATATCTAGATAAAGCCGCTCTAGCTCCTCAGCCTCAAGCTCGCCTACAGCCTCTACTAGGAGGGGGGCTCTATAGCCGTTCTCACCTATAAACTCCATGACTAGGATGTTGCCTAGGAATGCTATGGGTTTAGGAACTCTAACACCAGCCTCATACATCCTCTTAAGGTTCCTATACTCCTTCCTAGCCCACTCGTATATAAGCTTCCTTAGGTTACCCTCTGGTATCCTTTCAAACCTGGGATCGCCCTCGATATACTTCTTGATACTCTTCCTGAAATCCGTTGTTTCTACGAGGTAGATTTTAACCGCTAGATCGGAGCCGTCCCATCCCTTAGCCCAGTAAACTCTCGCCTCCTTCCCGGAGCTTATGGCCCCCTTCAACTCCCTTATTACCCCCCTAGACTCTAGTTTGTAGATTAGGTTGAGGGTTATTGAATCGAATACCTCCTCAACAATCTCAAACATATCAGAATCTTTGATCCTCTCAGCCTCACTCCTAAATCTTTTAAACCACCTAGCCTTCCTCCTCAAGGGGCCAGTACACCTTCAATGAAATCCCTGGATATGAGCCCCATGTCTATAAGCCTTTTAACCTCGTCCCTATCGTAACGGTATACTATCTCGCCCTTCTTATCCCTAGTACCCCATGGTAGGAATAGGATGATATCCCCTTCTTTTATCCAAACCTTCCTTCTCATCCTACCAGGTATTCTAGCCATGTAGGTATCGTTATCCACACATACGACCTCCGTAAACCCTGCGCCAACTATCCTCTGAACTACACATAGCATTGTACCCTCATTCGGATCCGGTAATGGTATCTCGCCCGAGCTTCTAACATCCCTCTTACTCAAACCTAGATCCACCTATTAGGTATAGTCTACTTCCAAGTAAATAAGCTAAGTATACTCCTCCTAGTTCGAGATCACCTCTTAGAATTCTAACACCTTCCATGGGGATTGCGTACTCCCCACCTGTAGCTATGTCCTCGAACACCAGGTTACCGCCTTCTAATCGGGAGAGTTGTAATCTCCTTAACACGCTCCCCGCATACTCCTTAGCATCGAGTAGCTCAGCTCCAGCTAAATCCTCATAGTTAACTATAACTAGATCGCCTGTACTCATGTTAACCAGTTGTAGTCTATGCTGGTCGCCACCAACTACTATGTGTGGAGCCCCAGAGAATGCTATCACATCACCAGGTTTAATGTTGTATATTCTAACAGCTATCGTTAGAATACCCTTTCTACCGCCTCCTCGCCTAGCTCCTGTTACCTTGAAAGTCTCTATTACATGACCTCCGAAAACCGCCTTAACCTTACCTGCTATAATCCTGGCAACACCCTGGTCTTCAACTAGTATGTCGAAACCGTTTCTAACGCGTTCAACCGATATAATCGAACTCCTAGCTCTAACCTCTAGCCTTGATAGGAGATCCTCCAACACGAGCCTAACATCCTCCCCCAGGCTTCCTATGAGAGGTCTAATCTGAACTACAGCATTATGACCTGTCTTAGAAGCTCTCTTCGTACACAAAGGACACACTACAGTATTAATCTTAACCCTAACCACCTTAAGCTCCTTTACCTGAGTAGACCCCAAGCTACCGGCTAAGAGCACTCTAACATCTACAACATCCTTTAACATACCACCTAGAACCTCTACTCTTTCAACCCAAGCCTCCTCAATAAACGTTGTAGGTTTAAGCTTCTGGCTTAAGAGTATGTAGACGTACTCCTTAACAGTATCCTCCAGGCCACCTGAACCCTCAACCCACTGTCCTTGAAGCTTATAGGAACCGCAGATCTTGCAATAGGTAAAATCTAAACTCCCGGGTACGCTGGCAACACCGTAAACCTCAACATAGCAACTAGCACAGAGAGCCCCCACGAAACCCCTATCAGAGCGACCACACCTAGGGCAGATCCTTCCACTACTTATGCCAGAACACCAAAGTACTACTTCTAACCCCAGGCTTTATAATTAAAACTCCAATCTAGAATGAGCACAGTGACCACCGGCTAGAGTAACCCTCAGCATTAGAAGTTAACAAGCCTGATCATAGCCAACCATCAGATCATTGGAGATAGTGTTAAACCTAGAACCGGGAGCTCCGGGAAAATCCAGCACCTCATGTGAGGTCGCTAAACTCGCCTAGAGGAACTCCAACAGCCACGACCCTTAAGAGCTCCTCGTAGAACCCTACGGGAGAACCTCCTTCTAGCGGAGCTACAATCCATATGCTACTAGCGGGTTTTAGAATGCGAGATTTAATCAGGGAGAATGCGGAGGACTAGTATTCACTTTGAGGTTAAATGGGAGTGTTCGTGAACAAACAATACATACGGAATAGCTCTATCTCAGACACCCCTGGGGAGAACGGGGTCGAGGAGAGCATAGAGGGGGTAGGACGCGAGGTGTATAGTGAGGTTAAAAACACGTAGAGGGTAGAGGTTGTAAGGAGGTGAAGGCATTGAATCAGTATACGAAAGGTTGAACTATCATGAATGGTATCCTATACTCACCTCCAGCCTCCCTTACCATGTAAGGCTTATCTACATGGTAGTAGCGAGGGTAGAACGTGACAGTCTGAGTTGCAAAGAAATCCGCTATGGTGAAGTTCAAGTAGAATCGGCTCTCACCAGCTACAGACACAGCGACCCCCACTGTTAAGGCGGAGACAGCTGTTGCAACTATAGACCACGGGAATGGTAGGACCCCACCGAGTGCTAGAACAGCTAGAGCTCCTACCGGGATCGCGATGCCGAAGGCTGCGGGGGAATTAGAACTAATCTTCACAGTATAGCTGGTAACCCGCCACGACGTGCCCGTAAATGATGGGAATCTGACAGACTTCACATACTGGTTCGTGGTGATATTCCAGAATACCTTCTCCAACATACCACGCCCATCATAGGGGTTATCATCTATATCGTACCAGTACTCTATCTTACCCCTACTATTGAATAACGGGACTAGGTAGACCGCAAGAGATCTATCAATCACCCTCACACCACCCAAAGTTTCTTCAATGTATTTGTACTCAACAAGCCACATGTAGCCATAAAAGCCTATGGCTAGGAGGGCTTCATCGTAGAAGTTCTTAGGATACGGTGTGAACCCTTGGCCCATATAGTTACAGTCCGAAGGTATATTATAGAGTTTAGAGTTGTAAAACGAACATCTAAAAGCAAATAACGTCTCGGAGTTTAGTCCACTACTGATCTCTCTATAGTAACCGGGCCCTGGAACGATGAAATTAACAGTTTGAAGGAATGTAAGAGCGAGCTCGAAGCTGACCCACTTAGGTTCGCTTCTAGTTAATGTTATATCGTTAGATAAATAAACGTGGTAAATGTAGTCTCCATCTATGGGATCCAAGTAGGCTATTACTACTGGAGCTCCCTCTAGGTGTGAGCGTAGAAGTACTCTATCAAGCTCCCAGTAATAACATATATAAGAGTAATCTGAGCCGTAACACCACTTATCGATTATAATGCGTGGCGGTGTTGTCTGTAGTACCTCGGCTTTACCTGTTTGTTCTCCACCGCTAGTCTTGTTCAACTTTATTTTGTGTACTGGTTTGAACTCGACCTCCACTATTATGTTTTTGCCTCTAGCCTTCCCTGGTATTACTGGTATCGATATTATGTCTGTTGCTATGTACTCTTCTCCGTTCTCCTCTATCTTCGATATTATGAACGTTAAGAGTCCTAGTCCGCTATGTGCTGGGTTTGAGTTAGCCTCCCTTAAAACCCTAACAACGTCGTCGATATAGCCTGTTATATCGGCTGAAGCCCTACCATGGCCCCTACCTTCAGCGACATCCCTGGCGCCATCAACTGTTATGCCTGAAAGTGTGAAGCCGAAGTCTATGGGTTTACCGTTGCGTTTAACCTCTAGGACAACACTAGTCTTATTACCTGAAGCTAGAGGTATCAGGGGGGATTTGTAGGTAACCCTATAGCCTAAACCCTCATACACAACCTCTGATAGTGTCGTGGAGTAGGCGTTTAGGGATAGGAGTGGAGCATATAGAGCTAGGAGTGTTACAATGATGGCTGTGAATGTAACCTTGAAACCCTGTAGCATTAGAGCCAAGCCCCAGCACCACCACCATATACTTCCAAGCTTAAATACACAAGTATATACTCGATCCTGTGCTTTAAGCCTTAAGCATGATGAGGTCTAATACCCGGGGGGCTACCTAGAGCTCCTAACCCTCTGGATTCTAGAGGCCGGTAGTATCACGTATGTCATAGCTCTTCAATTCTATGAGCTCCTGGTATGTTACAATTACTTGTGGGTGGTGACCCTCCCTGGAGTCAGCTCTTAGAGCATATCCTAGAAGATGTAGAATGGAAGGCTTGTGAACTACACGTGGACTGAAGCTTACCCAAAATGGAGGTCTAGTGGAGGTGGAGTTTGAATAGTGGATTACTGAATTGGAGGGGTTTAGTTTGTTATGCTGGCATGTAAATGGGCTTCTCCACTGTTGATACTTCATCTACACTCTCGATGTACTCTCTCAGGTGTTTTGGTACGCTGAACATGTGCTTGTGTGCTTCTCCATCGTAGAACCTCGTCTTAATGTTATTACGGTGGAGCTCTCTATCCACATGCTCTGGTTCTAGCTTCCTCGGGTCCCTTCCATTGGATGCTATAACGAAGCCCCATGCTGCCTCGAAGCTCGGGACGAATACGTGGTAGTATGCTGTATACCTGAATACCTCCCTTACAGTCCTGTATATTACTGCGTGCGTCCTAGGGGTGTTCGTTGGGCTTGTCGCCTGTGTTACGAAGACCCCCGTGCCTCCTATTATCTCAGCTACCCTCCTGTAGAACTCTACCGTGTATAGCTTGTAGGCGGGGCCTTCCTCCAGGGGGTCGGATAGGTCTGCTATGACAACATCATATCTATCCTTTGTCGAGAATACGTAGTCTAGGGCATCTCCTATCACTAGTTTAACCCTTTTATCCTCGAAGACTCCTTCGTTCATAAACCTGAGGTGCTCTCTGGATACCTTCACTACATCCTCATCTATATCAACCATGACAGCCTCCTCTACAGAAGTATATTTTAAAACCTCCCTTAGAGTGGCGCCCTCGCCACCACCAAGTACTAGAACTCTCCTAGGGCTACCGTGGAGTATCATTGCAGGGTGTACTAGGGCCTCATGGTATACAAACTCATCTCTCTGGGAGGACTGGGTTTTGCCATCTAAGATTAGGATTAGCCCGTAATCGAAGCTCTCAGCAACAACTATATCCTGGTATCTCGACCTATGTCTGTGGATTATTCTCATCAAACCCTTCATGTGGGCATGCGTAGGGGTATCAAACTCCATGTACCAAAACCAGTTTTGAACAGTCAATTCATATCACCGGATAACTAGGGGGAGCTCGCCTCTTAAATAGAAGCAAGGAGTTTAGCGAACTCGTGGAAACCCTCCCCTCCCGGCTTGGAGGCTACATACTTAACCGCTCTTTTAACAATATTAGGGCTATCACTCGTGGTGGCAGAGAGCCTAGCCTTAAGGAGCATTGGTATGTCGTTCTCGCCATCCCCTATAGCGGCCACTCGATCCCATGTGAGGTTGAGATGTGAGAGTACAGCCTCTACACCTCTATCCTTACCCCCACCATGTGGTTGGATGTGGAGAGCAAAGCCGGACCAGTACACGTTAAACCCCATGGGTTCTACGAGCCTTTTAACCTTCTCAACTAAAGAGTACCCAGCATTCCTAGGCATGTGGAATGCTAGGTCGTGCTCCCTATATCTATTCTGCCATGCAGGCTTAAACCCCATGTTCTTTACAATCTCAACAACCTCTAGGCTTGGCTTATCCCTGCACAGATGCACCTCTCTAAGGGAATCCGGGTAAAACACTATACACCCGTTCTCGGCCACTACAGGACCTTCAGTTCCAAGGTATATGGAGAGGCCCACGGCTATTGGTAGTACATTGCCGGTTACAAGAACAACAATATAACCTTTAGATCTAAGCACTCTTACAGCCTCTATACTATGAGGGCTGAGCCTTAAACTCCTACTAGACTCAGTCAAGGTCCCGTCAACATCAACAGCTACAAGCTTTAAATTCAACCAGGACACCTTGGAGAACTCTAAGCTTTAAACCCCCTAAGGCTGCACCCCTTCTCTTGCCCAGTCTAGGAAGTCTCTCACCATAGTTCCAACGTCTCTCCACCTTCTCTGTTTAAGATACCTACTAGAGTACCTGTAGCTAAGCCTCAGTAGATTCCAGGAGAGGGCTAGAGGGGATCCCTTGGGGGCTAGGGATCCGAGATATAGAGTCCAGCCTACTGGTACTACCAGGCATCCTCTGTGCAATTGCCTACAGCCCTCTAGAACTAGATCGCTGAAATCAGGGTAGTAGGGGGAGACGACGTTCAACCACAATCCATCGTAGAACCCCTCCCCAGCCTCTAAAGCCACCTCTGCAACGTCTAGAACGTGAACTACAGGCAACCCTCTCCCCAGCCTTGGAGCTATTCTCAGGCCTAGAAGAACCATATATAACCTCCACTCTACATGGTAGCCCCAGGGCCCCACTAGAAGTCCTGGCCTAATTATACACCACCTGCCCTTAAGCTGGGAGCTCCTGGATACTACTAGTCTTTCGCCCTCAGCCTTTGTGATCTCATGGTAGCTGTGGTGTTTATGCCTAGACGGGTCTAGGTGCACCTCCTCCTCGTAAACCTCACCACCAGGTTTAACTCCGACAACCTCTCCTACAGCCCCTATGCTACTAATGTAGATTAGCCTTGAGCCTAGCTTAGAGGCTGCCTCTAATGCTTCACCTAGGAGATATACGTGAGCCCTCCTCTGCACCTCATACCCTCCGGAGACCTTGCCTACTAAGTAGTAGTAGTTATCACCCCCTAAGCTCTCTAGGAACGATGAATTCAAATTATCAACTAGTGTGATCTCAGCACCTAGCTCATTTAAAGTTCTAGCTATCCTCGGTCTCCTAGCTTCAGAGCCTCTCCTACTAACAACTAGAACTCTACGACCGCTCTCAACTAGAGCTCTAGCTAGGTTGACTCCTAGGAACCCCAGGCCTCCTATCAGTACGTCGACCATGCTAAGGCAACCTCGTTAATGTTATATAAAGGGTTACTAGTGAGAGTATCGAGGAGAGCCATGTAAGCCAAGTCGAAGCAACTATTACCTCGGGCTCTGAGAGGGGGTTTCTGGATGTTAGTAGTACTGTTAAGCTCATGGGAGAGTCCTTGGATATCCTTGGTTTTATAAGCCACCCCTCCATCTCAACAGGCCTCTGAAAGCCCCTTCTCTCCTTGAAGCCTATACTCGTTATCTTCAGGAACCCATTTAAGGCTACAGGTAACCCGGCTATCAGAGCTACAGCTTCAACTCTACCTATAATGGCTATAGAGGCTATGGCCGCTCCCACAGTAAAGCTCCCAACATCTCCGTTGAAAGCTCTGGCCGGGTAGAGGTTATAGTATAGCATTCCAGTGACAGCCCCCAACGTCGTCATGCCTAGGATAACGGCTAGAGCCGATTCTTCAAACCCGTAGGTATACTGTATATAGCCACCAGTAATCATAGCTATTATGATTAGGGTTGCTGAGGATAGCATAACACCATTATGCGTATCATACATGTTAAAAGCGTTGGTTGCAACAGTGTAGACAATAGGTAGTGATAGAGGATATACTATGGTCAACCTCGCAACACCATCCAATGGTATGAGAGGTCTAGGCTCGTAGACGGAGAGAAGTATAATAGGAACTGAGGGGAGAGCCCCCAAAGCTATCTTAGCCCAAGCTCTTAAAACTAGGAAGTCGTCAACAAGCCCTATGAGACCGGCAATGAGCACTGAGAAGGCAAAAGCCAGAGCTTCCATCTTAAAACCAAGAGAGTAAACCATGGGGGTGGCTAGTAGGAGGGAAAATAAAATCGATACACCAACACTCTCAACAACAACAATATTACAAGGCTTATGAACATCAACACCAACACGTCCAAGCCTCCACATAATCCTAGAGATGAGGTAAGCTAAGACGAGGGTGGATATCAGAGTTACAGTAAGTAGCCCAAGCCCAGCATACAACAAAGTTAACACCGAAGAGGATGTTAAACTCGAAACCTTAATAGGTTCCAAGCCCGCATACATTAAAATGGCGGGATGAAGAATCGCAAACCAAGGCCATAAAATGGCCGAGGGTTCTCGAACGACCGCCTCATATCATAGCTTTAACGGCTACCTCATAACCTTCCTAAACCTTGGATCCAGCGTGTCCCTCAAAGCCTCACCAACGATGTTGAATGAGAGTACTGTCACGAATATCGCTAGACCTGGGAACACTGTAGCATGGGGGGCTACTCTCATGTACTCCTTAGCCTCGTAGAGCATTAGACCCCAGCTTGGTGTTGGAGGTTGAGCTCCAAGGCCTAGGAAGCTTAGAGCGGCCTCCCAGAGTATTGCTGAGGCGGCTGTGAAGGTAGCTTGCACTATGATCGGCCCGGCTATGTTTGGTAGTATGTGCCGGAATATTATCCTTGTAGAGCTAGCCCCTATGGCCTTCCCAGCTTGGACGTAGAGCTGTTCTTTCTCAACGATCATCAACCCCCTTGATAGTCTTGCGAAGACACTTGCCTCCGCAATCCCAATAGCTATTGCAACCTTCCAGAGCCCGGGACCTAGGGCCGCGACTATAGCTAAGGCTATGAGGATAGCTGGGAAGCTCATCAACGCGTCTATGACCCTCGACAGGATTAAATCAAGCCTGCCCCCGAAGTAGCCTGAGGTGAGCCCTATAATGGTCCCCAGGGTCGCAGCTACTATAACTGAGATTACTATGACGAGGAGCACAGGCTTAGTTCCGAAGATAATCCTAATGAGTATATCCCTCCCCAGGGAATCCGTGCCCATGGGGTGTTCTAAGCTCGGGGGTTCGAGGCTGCGCCACAGATTAGGCCTGTTGTGAATGTCAGGCACCATAAACTCCACTACGGTAGCCAGGATACCTGCAGCGATGACCCCTAGAACTACAATGGTAGCTATTGCCGTTAATGGGCTCACCGTACCTACACCCTGGTTACCCTAGCACGTGGATCTAAGATAGCATATAGTAGGTCAACTACGAGATTAACCGTCATCACGACCAGGGCTACAAAGACCACCCCTCCGAAGACTACTGGGTAGTCTCTAGCAAGTATACCATCAACTATCATCCTACCAACACCGGGATAGTTGAATACAGTCTCTGTTATAACAGCTCCACCCATCAGTATGCCGAATCTCAAACCAACAAGAGTTGCTATGGCTACTGCAGCGTTCCTCATAACATATAGTACCACTACCCTCCTTTCACTTAGACCACGAGACCTAGCTGCCATCACGAAATCCTGGGAGTATACCTCGAGCATTGCAGCCCTTGAAACCCTAGCTATCATGCCGAAGTTTACGGTTGCAAGTGTCAACGAGGGGAGTATAAGGCTCTCTAAACCCCCTCTCCCACCTGGTGGTAGGAGTTTAAGGTTAACAGCGAAGATAAAGATCAATATCATACCCCACCAGAAGACAGGCATAGAGTAGCCTGCCATCGATAGAATCCCTATGAATCTATCTACAATGGAATTGGGCCTCATGACTGCAATATAGGCTAAGGTTATGCCGGTAGCTGAGGCTATAGCTAGGCTTGCCACCGTTAATTCTAAGGTCGCAGTGAACCTCCTTATAACGAGTTCTAATATAGGCTCGCCTGTGTGAACAGATTTACCCCAATCGCCAGTTAAAATCCTGTAGGTGTAAAGGAGGAATTGGATTATGAAGGGTTTGTCGAGACCCAGCTTCTCCTCCAGAGCCTTTCTAACCTCAGGTGGTGGTGCAAGCTCCCCGTACATAACTACTATAGGGTCCCCCGGTAGGAGTTTAACTAGCGAGAACACAATAAAAAATATTACGAGGAGGGTTGGTATGTAGAGTAAGACCCTGTACGCTACATAGCTGAGGATCATCCCTACCCTCTAACCTCTCTCACAGCATATGTTAGTATCCATCTCTCTATAGGCTGAATCTCGACTCCAGCAATACCAGGCTTCATAGCGACTATTATGTCCTCGTAGTGTAGGAATATCCATGGTGCATCCCTCCAAATCTGCTGTTGTGCTAGAACATAGTACTGCTGTCTTAGCGTGGGATCTGCAACCTCCCTAGCTCTATCGAGGAAGGCGTCCACATCAGGGTTACTATAAAGCATTCTATTAAACGGAGCCCCAGTTCTGAATAGCGAGTAGAGCCCGTAGTCTGCATCAAGGGTTACCGTTGACCAGCCTAGTAGGAAGAGGTCGAAGTCCTTCTGTGTGGTAACCCTGCTTATGTAAGCGGCCCACTCCATAACCTCAACTCTAACCTTCAAGCCTATAGCTTCAAGGGATGCTTGAACCGCGCTTGCTATCTCTCTATCCCTTAGGTACCTCCCCTGTGGTGTTATGAAGACTAGCTCTCTACCCTCCCATCCAGCCTCCCTTATGAGGGCCCTGGCTCTCGCAGGATCGTAGGGGTATGGGTCTAGCTTTGTGTAGCCGAACACAGCCGGGCTTATGGGGGCTGTGGCTACGCTACCAGCCCCCTCTAGTATCCTCTGGACTATAGCGTTCTTGTCAATAGCGAGGTTTAACGCTTGTCTAACCCTAACATCTGGTATCCTCTCAACGTTAATACCAATGTATATCACCCTCGTACTGGGTATCTGGATTACCTGGAACCCTTTAGCCTTAAGTGTTGGCACCATGTGTGGAGGAACATGTGTTATCACATCCACGGTCCCGGCTTCCAGGTAGCTAACTCTAGTACTATCATCGGGTACCGGAGTCCACACTATTCTCTTAACGGTAGGCTTCTTACCCCAGTACCCGTCGAACGCCTCTAGAACTGTTCTCTCACCCTTAACGTACTCAACAAACCTGTAGGGGCCCGTGCCGATTATGTATCTAGTGCTATCTATAGGCTTGTCTGGGAAGAGCTCCACCACCTTAGCTGGTATTATCGCTGTGGATGGGTGAGATAGGTGGGCTATGAGTGGTACGAACGGGTACCTGAGTACTATCCTGAATGTGAGGTCATCGACAACCTGAACCTCCTTCACAGGCCCAAGCAGTGTCCTGGGTAGACCTCCAACCTTAGGTCCTCTCTCAAAACTAGCCTTAACATCCCTTGATGTTAACGGTGTCCCATCATGGAACTTAATCCCGGGTCTGAGCTTGAACTCCCACACGGTATCGTTAACCTGTTTATAGGATTCAACAAGCCAGGGCTCGAAGGAGGCCCTACCCTGCGCGTCAAACCTTATCTTAAACAAGGTTTCGTATACGTGGCTGAACACTGATAGTGTTGGAGCGTCTGTTGCAACCTGAACATCTATAGATGATAGATCAGCCCTCTGGGAGATCCTTAACACGTCTATCTCAGCATACCTAACAGCAGGTGTCGCGCCTGGTGTTTCTACAGGGGTTGGCGTCGGAGTTACCCCTACTGGTGTCTGGGTAGGCGTAGGGGTAACAGGCGTCTCCGTAGGAGCTCCCGGTCTTGTGGCAATATAGGCTGCTAGGAGGATCACCAGTAACAATACAGCACCTACGATAACAAGCTCCCTCCTAGCCATAATAGCTCACCCACAAGCCTCATAGCGTAAATCAGCGTATCTAACCTTATAAAGCTATCGTAAACCACTTCTCTCCTCGGGGCACGCTTGTTAACGTATAGGGGTATGCAGGCTACCTACTTGCAGTCGAGGATCTAAGCCTCTACAGGGCTAGAGCAGTAGCTCAGGACGCTACTCACGGTATCACCCCTATTAATAAGGCTGAGCAACATCCTACCCAGACTTCGTCTTCAGGAGACTTCATGACATCAAACAACTTTGTTTAAGCAATCTCGTCTTCCCATCAGCCACCCACTCTAGGTTCGAATACCCCCTCGGGGTTACGCACCCCGCCTCAAGGGTTGCTCAGAGGGTTGTTGAAGCTTCTCGTAGGAGCTCCAGGGTTTTCTCTACCCTCTTCCATAGGTGTAGTGATAGGGTTTACATGGCGTTCGTATAGGTGGCCAGGTTTGCTGGTCTCCTCCACGATCTCGGCCATCTTCCGTTTAGCAATATGCTAGAGGATACGGCCTCAGATCTGATATTCAACCCCGCTAAGAGGGGGTTACGAGTGAGGGTTTACTAAAGGGGTTAGAGGAAGCTAGAGCTAGAATCTCCGAGGTTGGTGTTAGTAGTAAGATTCACGAGGCTTACACTATATACTTTACAGGGAAGCTTATCGAGATTGTAGAGGAGTCTGGCTATGAAAACCTAGGGGTCCTTCTAGGTTTAGCTCTTAGATCTCTTAACCCTAGTTTGGCTAAGAGTTAAGATGAGCGAGGAGCTACTAGAGGATTTAGGAGTGAGAGTTGAGGCCTATAGGCTTGTGAATAATATCACATTAAGTGGTATCGTTGATGTTGATAGGCTTGACTACTAGTGAGGGATGCTAAGCACACCGGGGTCATATACGGTTACATAGACATAGATAGAGTTCTAGATAGCTCCTATAAACGCTTACCACATATTGCATGCTATAGCTTCCAGTAATCGGTCTCTCCTTGAGCTCACTTATACACCTACTCACCCTACCAGGTTTATAGTTTACACCCAACTTTACTAGGATGGAGCTCCTGGATCTAGGTTGCTGTAGCTATCCCACAAGCTTTGATATGAAGTCTTTGATTACGAGGCTCTTCTCGGATGCTAGGCTCTCCAAGAGCTCATACTCATCCTGCTAAAGTAGAATCTAACCTCCTCGGCCCCCAAGTAGCTTCTCTCTAGTAGCTAGGACGCCACTCTCTGAAGACATCGGCATTCAATTAGGATAATGTTGAGATGATGGTTATAACTACGATGCAACCCTAACGTTAACCTGCCTTTACCGGAGGGTGTCACTCCACTTCAATGACTGGTTGCTAGCAGTTTTAGGGCCGCCTAGGCATCCTCCAAAGTAAGTATCTGGATGGCCGGGAAGCGCATTTACCGCAATAGGTGGTTTAGGAATGAGCAGACTCTAAGAGCTTATCTGAAACTCTATTCATTAGGGCTACGTTGAGGTCGTAAACTAGCTGAGCTATCTCATTATCTATGTTCTAGAGAACTAGCTATAATACACATGTGAGAACCTCTGAGGAGGGGCACAGCCACGAGCGCATATTAGCCTTCATGAGCTAATCTCCACGGTAGAACTCTGAATCCACTTGTTATATCACTTAGTAACGTTCTCTTACGAACATTAACATTAAATCAGGAATGGGGAACGGGCGGTACACGCCTAGATAGCAAAGTGGAACAATTTTAAGTGCCTTTCACCTTTTGTTATAGCCATGTCCTATCTCCTACCCACGATTTAAAGCCGAAGCTCACGATTACAATGATTATAATCCTAGGATACATCCCTAAAATATGTCGTGTGATGGTTTAGAATCTAGTGCTCTAAGGCAGTTAAGGACTTTGTAGCCCCAACCTACTCTACCTTGAAAGGTGGGGTTTGCCCAGCTCTTATATCAAGGCCTCTTAGATCCCTGTCTAGTAGGCTTAGGATTCCAGCTGTCAATGGTAGTATTGATAGTATGGCTATTGACGTGTTTAAACTCATAGCGTCGGCCATCCAGCCTCCCACGGAGAACCCTACTATCGACGTTAATATCATCAATAGGTATCTCACCCCGAAAACCCTAGCTCTAACCTCCAATGGGACGTTTGTCTGGTATAGGTATACCAGGATGTTATCGTACACGCCCGAGGTAAAGGATATCAAGGCTATGTCTACAAGCACTAGGAGGGGGTAGCGTAGGGTGATTAGTAGGGAGAGTACTACGATCAAGATTGAAAGTGTTACAAGCATTATTGCTAGGAAGCCTGTATACCTCATCCTCAAAAACCTATAGGCTACAACCGTGGCTGAAACCCCCGCACCGTAGGCTACTGATATGATGGCAATTATGAGGGTGAAGTAGAAAGCTTCATCTCCGAGAGTAGCCCTAGCTATGGCTACAGGGTATAGGTTGACAATGAGACCTACTGTTACACCAGCAATACTGGTGTAGATCATAAGCTTAAGCACAGGCTTACTCCCAAGTATGAACTTGAACCCGCCAAGGAGGACGTCAACGTTGAAGGCAAGAGAACCGTCGGTATCCCTTGGGTACGCGATCTTAACGCCTAGAGTAGCCAGGGCTACCATTAGGGAGTTCAATGATAGAAGTAAACATGCTACCACTAGGACCTCAAGGTGTCCTAGAAGATCGGCTACAAACCCGCCAACCACCACTACCAATGGTGAGAGAGCAAACCTAAAAACCCTGAAGACAGCATTGGCCTTAATTAGATCACGCTCGGAGAACATCTCAGGCAGCAGGCTTTCAAAGACTAACATGATTAAGGCGTCACTCACAGAGAGTACGAAGAGGAGCGGTATTACATGCAAACCCAACCCCCATAGCCAGGCTGTTACAGAAGTGGCGATAAGTTTAAATACATGTGAATACTTGTAAATACTTGGCGTAACGTGTTGAGTGAGCGGTATCTTAGTACTAGGGGGTTTGCGAGGCTTTTGGGTGTTTTAAGGTTGCTTATAGTGTTCATGGTAAGTGGAGAATTCCTTACAACGAGTTTGAGAGGGTTCTTAGAGGTGTTCAGAGAGTTAAACGCATAGCCATATACGCTAGGGTCTCCTCGAATACTCAGAAGAATGATTTGGAGAGGCAGGTTGAGGCTATTACAAGTTTGACAATAAATGCAAATATCCATGCTTACCTGAATCACCGTTAGACTTATAAGTCTCAGTTGACACTACGTAAGTATCGATGATGAGGTTGTGTAAGTACTGCACGTGCGGGTGCTATGATGATACTTGAGCACCCCCATAGATGGGAGCCCCATGGCGTTAGGGCTCGACCGGGGCCCATGAGGTGTGGGTGAAGCAAGTGAACCCACACCAAGGCCCAACCCCGCTAACGGAAATACCGTTAGCGGGGAAACGCAACCGCCATGAAGGCTAGGTATAACGCTGAGTTAAACACGAGTAGTACTACGTAGGATCGTTTAACCCCTAGGACGTCGAGCAAGGGAGGTATGGTAATGTAGGCGATAAGCTCCCCAACTCGAAAGAGTACAGCGAGAAGCCCGAGTACGGCAATAGACCCTAGAAGGGTGTAGAAGATGTAGAAGAGTATCAAATCAAAAAGAGTTGAGATGAGGAAGTAAGAAGAAGTCCCTATCATCACTATACCCTTGCGGGTCACAGGAGCTCTCAAAGCCACATCAACCTTAGCTACTTCAACTACTGGTCTCACGAGTAACCACCGTCTCATTATACATTACCTTTAATAAGCATTTTATCTTTCAACTCCATGTAATGGATTCACCCCCTGTAGGCTCATCCCTGTTAGTCTCGTTAACCTTTCAACTCCATGTAATGGATTCCTGTGCTATGAGGGGGCCTTGTCCTTGCTTATCACCTTGCAATCGCTAGCTTCCACTGTGTTTTCTATTGTCGCACCCCTATTTTTCCCTGCTGTGGGCCCCCATGGCCTTAGCTGGGAGAGGGGATATTTAAGCTTTACCCCACATCGTCCCTAGGCCTGCTAGAGATCTTGATGTGGTGTCCCGTTGGAACACCTAGCGACGGTTGAGATGAGAGCATCGCTACATCAACCGAAAGGTATATAGGGATCCCTGGCCAGGCAGGGATTAGTTCAATGTGTGCTACCCGTGGGTTTAAGGTTTCCCCTTAGCTAGAAGGTTGGGTTCTGGGATCATAGCTTAGGTTTCCTGTACACAGCCCTGCGTTGGAGATCTAAATCTCGAGGACATCGCTTAAAAACATTTGTTTAAAACATGAGAGTATAAAGTGATATTTTGTCTTTTTGATTTTTGGATAAAAACTGAAATATTTTCAAATGTAAACATTGAAGTTTAAAGTCTTAGCCTGTAAAATCTTAATTTGGATTTGGAAATCATATGGGCTTTCCCGTATATGGACTTGGAGATGAAGGCTTGTATAAAGATGACATCTCATCCACATGGTATGGATATGAGGCATTCATATGCCTGAGACTTTAAATATCTCTCCTTAAATGGGGGCCCGATAGCGTTGGGCTCGGGGGAGCTCATGAGGTGTGAGTGAAGCTAGTGAGCCCGCACCAAGGCCCAACCCCGCTAACGGAGATACCATTAGCGGGGAAACGCTAGTATGTGGAGGAGATCATAGGATAGACCGTTATATGTTATGTTGGAGTGATTGGTGGGAGTGGTTGGGTGGTGCGGCCGCCGGGATTTGAACCCGGGATCGCCGGCTTGGGAGGCCGGCGTCCTAGTCCAGGCTAGACGACGGCCGCTTCTCCTTTGTTAGGGTTAGCTTTTGCTAGAGTTTAAAGGTTTTTCTTTATCTTCTTTTGCTGTGGGGGTTTTCGTTTACGCTATGATTGGTGCTCTCAGCTCTGTTGATAGTGTTTTTGTTGTTGTGAGCTCTACTGGTGTTACGGGTGGGTTTAGGCTTAGGGGTTATGCTGGGGGTTCTGGGAGGCTTGATGTTATTGCTAGGTGTGTTATGGTTGTTCAGCTTTATTCAGGCTCTGGGCTTCTGGGGGTGCTTTTGGGCCCTCCTAGCCCCCCTAAGGTTCTTGTTGTGAGGGCTTGGGAGTGTCCTAGTTTTAGGAGTGAGAGGCAGGTTATGGTTGAGATTGCTAAGGCTCTAACGAGGGGTTCTAGTGGGTGTATGGATGTTTTAGATGTGAGCTTTGAGAGGCTGGTTCACGTTTTGAATGCGAGCGGGTTTAGGCATGTCTTGTTAGCAGAGGATGGTGTTAATGCTTTCAAGAACTCCTACCTCGTTGCTGGGAGGATAGCGTTCTACTTAGGCTCTCAAATCGATATGCCACGTTGGGCTGAGGATGTGGTGAAACGCTATGGTGCTGTAAGAGTGTCTCTCGGTCCGCGTAGCGTCCACAGCGAGCACGTAATACTAACAATATTATCTCTTAGAGATCCAAGCATATCGACAGCGGCCTCCTCGCATCCCCATAGTCTCTGATTTAAGCCACCCCATGTAGATTGTGGCACGCCACCTCTCATGGCAGATAAGCTATGGTCTTAGCGGGTCCCCTTAGAGCCTTCCACATCCACTCCCCACATCTTCTGTGAAGAGAGGTCTAAGAGGTATTCTTTCCTCGTACACGCTATAAACTGGGGGGATTTGAAGTGTTTTAAGGTTTGGGTGTTCTTAGCAGGGTTAGGTGTGGGTCTTTGAAGACTAGGCTTCTATTCCAGGAGGATAGCTATATGGTGGAGTTCTCGGCCACAGTAGCCAGGGTTGAGGGTGGCTATGTTTTCTTGGATGCTACAGCTTTCCACCCTACACCTTATGGTGGTCTTGACACTGATACAGGTTACCTTGAGGTTGGAGGCTATAGGGTTAAGGTTCTAAGAGCTGAGGTTATTGGAGATGAGGTAGCACACCTAGTAGAGGATCCTAGCCCCTTTAGAGTGGGTGTAGGCGTTAGGGGTTTCATAGACTGGGATAGGAGGTATAGGATGATGAAACTTCATACTGCAGCACATGTCATAGCAGCTATTCTCTACTCTAAGCACGGAGCTCTCATAACTGGAGGTCATATAACGCCAGAGTACTCTAGAGACGATTTCGACATAGATGTTAGCGATTGGAAGAGGGCTTTCGAGGAGGCTGTAGAGGAGGCTAACAGGATACTAGGAACCTGTAGGAATGTTAAGGTATACTGGCTCCAGAGAGACGAGGCTCTGAGAATAGCGGGTTTAGTTAAACTAGCGGATAAGATACCACCAGGTGTAGATAGATTGAGGATAGTAGAGATAGAAGGTGTAGACATACAAGCTGACGGAGGCCCACATGTTAGGAATACATGTGAAGTAGGCAGAGTAACCCTACTAAAGATCGAGAATAGGGGGAAGAGGAAGAAGAGGATATACTACACGCTAGGGGAGCCGTCCAGCCAGGTTAAAGTCTAGCTTAAATAAGTTTGATTCAAAGACGTACTAGGCGGTTTGAATTAATAAATAAAAACCATTTAGGAGCACTCGCTAGAGAACCGGGGTATGGGCGGGTATGTTGACAGCTCCAGATGATTTGAGAGAGAGGATTATCAGAAGCTACTGGGGCCCGGTAGCTAGGCCTAGGAGAATGGATGAGGCACCTCTATGGGAGAAAATAGAAGTTTACATGCTCTCCCTCCTACTAGACGACCATAGCCTTGAAATGGAAACGCCCATATGGCTAACAGGCGAGAAGAGTAAGAGGTTTGTGAGAACGAGAATAGTTTTTAAACTTGAGAGAGCCTTGAACAAGCTGGTAGAGTATCTCAAATTACTTAAAGCCGACGCCCCGGATATATACTTCGTGGTAAAGTGTAGGGATACAATCCCCTTCATAGCCCTATCGGAAGGTAGAGGAGGGGAGGGAAAGATTTCAGGCGATGAGAGGGAGCAGTCACTAGAAGAAATCATCAGCGAGTGTTATAGAGTTGTGAAGCTTGTAGAGTGTAAGTACTTTAGCAGGAACCCGGGAAGATGTTTATCAAGGTACTTTAACGGTGGCAATGAATATATGTAGAGGATGCACCAGAGAGTCGATGATCGAGAGCTTCTTCATCGCCTCAAGCTCGGTGCAGGCTACAGCTCTCATCCTCTAGTACTTCCACTACCCGCGGGCTTTTAAGTTTTCCCGCTTGGCTTGCACGTTCTCCTATACTCCTCTACAAGGTCTACTTCTACAATCTCACCTTCCGGCTCCAACTCCTTGAAAGTCCTCCCCGGTATCCTATAGAGCTTCGTTCCATGTTTCTCCCAGCATCTAAGCTCTAACCCGGCCTTGTTGCACGTCATGTTAGCAAACGTCTCTATGTCCCAACAGTATTCTACTGGAACCTCTGGTAGTAGTATTCCTGAGAAGAGCCTCGCATGTAACCCTCTCTCAACGTACAAAGCATCTCTACCTATAGTTACATCATCTAACCTCCTAACCTCCACTCTCCCGCCTAGTATGGTTAAGGTTAACACCACCTCCTTTAACTCCCTAGATCTTAGAGGTGGGAATCTGGGGTCGTTGAAAGCAGAGGATACAGCTGATTCTATTACTGCTACACCCAGGGGGAACACTGGTTCTATAAACCCTATACACCCCCTAAGCATCCTACCTCTAACCCCCTCCTTCACGGTAACCTTCTCTAATGTCACAAACACCGGAGCATACAATTCTAGCTCAGGGAATCTATCCCTAACATCCCTCGGTATCTCGTAAAGCCTGATGCCACCGCTGAGGTAGTACCCTATAGCGTTCCTAGCCACTTTAACGAGAGTCTTAGCAAGATCTAAGGTAACGAGATCCAAATCTAAAACCCTAACCCTCCCGCCTCTAGTAGAGCTGGGAGCCGGGTAGGACATTCTAAACCCCGCTATGATAGGCTAAACCCAGGCTAATATCTGTTATTTACAATTTAAAGCTTCTCTTCAAGGGGCGGGGAGGGGTTGTCGCTGAGCTCCTACACCTTATATGCGGGCTAGTATTGCTATAGTTAAAGCTAGGAATCCTAGTAACTGTAGTATCATGTTGACCTCGGGGTTATCATAAGGTATCCTGGCTAAGACAACCTTCCTACCTAGAACGTACACACCACCCGGTGTGAGGGAGTCTAGTAGCAGGTGGCTTAGGACTGATGCTTCTAGAGCTACTAGCAACCCTATGGTGTCCACTGCTTTAAAGCCTAGAGATCCTGCGACGAGACCTCCTAGGATTACGGTTAAGGCGGTGACTCCTTCAACGCTATGAAGTAGCTTTGTCCTCCTCGTATACCTCCCCCTATGCTCGTGGGAGAAAGCGTCTATAATGTTCTGGGCTATGACACCGAGTAGGCTTGAAGCGATGACACAGCCTGAGCTGCAACCTAAAAGCGATGACACCATGGCTGCAACCCCTAACCCTACAGCATTGTGAGTTACGAGCTTCAAGGCCGGCTGCACTCCAGCTAGTTACACTGAGGCGACTCTCTATAAAAGTTAAACCCCTGACCCAATATATGTTACCTACAGCCTAGGCTAAGCGGGGCTCGGATATTGATAAACTCTATTGTTAGGAATATCACGGACATGTTAAAGGGTCTAGTGCTCAACGCTAGATCTAAACCCAACTTGAAGATTGTTGACTGCAACGCAGGATCCAAGGTTAGCGTGATCTCGCTAGACTCTGTTAACCCCGGCTATCTCATAAACCTACTCTCGACCTTGTTAGAAGGCTCCTCAAACCCTATTATAATAACCCCTGGTGTTAGCCTAGGTAGCACTATTAAGGGGTTGATGCGAAATGCCACAGTTACAGGCTATGAGGCTATAGGTTCTATAGAAGAGCATGACAGGGTTGTAGCTGTGCTACCCGAGGTTTACCTTAGATCTAGGGGGGAGTCCTCCAGTGATAGGGAGGGTGTGTTAAAGGCTCTAGCTGAGCTTGGATTGTGCAAGGATCGTGTGTTTGTAGTTTCTAAGATCTTCGAGGACACCCTGGGGTCGTGGGGGGCTAGTGTTAGTAGTGGGAAGGTAGGAGGGCATGGAATGAGGGGGTATCTTAGAGAAGAAGCTCTAACACTGTTCAACCAGCTATACAGGGGCCTAACCCCGAGTAAGGGGCAGGTTGTGGCGTTGAAGATGCTAGCAGAGATGCTTGAAGTAGGCGGTAGCCTGGTAACGGTGATGCCTACAGGTTCTGGTAAAACAGCTATATTCCATGTAGCTTCCAGGCTAGCATCCTCTAACGGGATTGGATCCTACACCCTTGTTGTAACACCGCTTAGAGCTCTTATGAGAGACCAGGTTCGCGGAGCCGCTAAGAGGGGGTTGAGTGCCGTCTATATAGACTCGAGCGTCTCTAGAGAGGAGAGGGAGAGGATATATAGTGTTGCTAGAAGGGGACTCCTAGACCTACTATACGTAGCCCCCGAGAGATTCTGGGATCCATCGTTTAGAAGTTTCATTGAGAGGGAGACGCCCTCGCTCATTGTCTTAGACGAGATACACGTTGTTACAAGCTGGGGTTCAACTTTCAGACCCTCTTATCTCAACCTGGCGAGAACCCTAGCATCCTATAGGGTTAAATCTAGGTTCAAGCCACCGCTTCTAGGTCTATCCGCTACGTTATCCTTGGATAACGCTGAGGAGATAATTAGAATGCTAGGTCACGGCAGGAAGCCTGTGATCGTAGATGTATCTGGAGAGGAGCTCCCTGATGTTGATTTAGATGCGGAAACACCTGTTATCATTAGATCCAAGCTTCTCAGAGATAACCTGAACTTCGAAGTTGTCATAGCCCCAGAGGGTTTCGAAAGGCTAAAACTCCTAGTAGATGTGGTTAGAGGCTATGTTGAATCATGTAGGTCCAAGCATAGCGACTGGGTTGGAGTGGTTTTCACAGGATATGCTGAGAGTAGATCTATAGAGTGGGCTAACGTTGATGTCATAGCAAGAGCTCTTAAGGAGAACCTTAACGTGAAGATCCTAGCCTACCATGGCGAGCTCGGCGATGCGAATAGGAGGAGGGTTGAGGAGCTCCTAACAAAGAGGAGCGAGGGGGAGGCTGTGGTTGTAGCAACTAAGGCTTTCGGCATGGGCGTGGACATACCTAATATAAGGTGGGTTGTATTCTACACTCTAAGCGATTCCATAGAGGAATTCTATCAGGAGGCTGGAAGAGCTGGTAGGGACGGGAGGGAGGCTTCCATAACCATACTCTACAACCCTGTAGATGTAGAATTTAAGAGGAGACTCGCTAGGATGAGCAGGCTTAGACCAAGCTACGTGTTAAGGATTAGCAACACCATTGCCAGAGTCCTGGAAGGCCTACCCAGAGACCACGGCTATCTACTATTACCGTTAGATATTTTCAAGTACAAGGTTTACGCTCTAAGAGCTCTTGAGGCTCTCCGCGGGGCCGGGGTCGTAGACTACCATGTAGTGAGAGGCTCTAGGATGACGATATCCCCTAAAGGTATGGGGGTTCATATGAAGCTAGGGGATTCAATGTATGTAACCTTGAACGGTGAGGGTGTGGAGGTTGAGGTTTATACGTGTAGAGGCAATCCTCTCTACGACCCAGTCCTATTTAAAGCTGGTGGGAGGATTGTGCTTCAAACCGGCAAATGCCTAGAGAAGTGGGTTAGAGTTAGCGATAAAGAGATCCTAGCCATAGAGGTTACTGGAGAGCTTAAGTTCAGCAGGATCCTAGAACCTCAACTTTTCCTAGACCACATAAGATCGTGGGTTGTAGAGGAGGAGAGCCTCGAAAACCTGGTAGAGCTCGTGGAGAAAGCTTTAGCAGCCAAGGATAGGGGGTTAGGAGCAGTTAACGAGGTTATAGGAGGTAGCATACTAGGATACCTTGAGAGAAGACAGCGTAGACTGCCGGAGACTCTGGAGACACCGAGGATGATTAAGTGTAGGAGTAAATGCTATGAGAAAGTAGCATATATAATATGGAATCTAGTGAGTGCCATAGGGGGCCAGCAGGGAATCACAATATTCTACGACGACCCCTGGGATCCTGGGGAACTAGCACAGGTCTATAGAAGTCTATCAAACACAGCTTTAAACGCTAAAATAAGGAGGGTGGAGAAGCTACTAGCACTAATATCGAAGTGGGGGTGGGAGAGGATATTAGATGAAGGTTACATAGTAGTTCTATCAAAACCTGGAGTTAAGCATGAGAGGATAGCAAAAGCCCTAGAAGGATACAAATACCACGTAATAATCCAAGCTCCAAACACCGAGCCGGCTTCTCGGCAAAAATAGCTAGGGAATCTCTGGTCTTAGAAGAGTTTTAATACAGTATTTATAACGTTTAAACGCTAGGATTTTGCTTAGCTGGGTTTCCCGGTTTGAGCAGTGTACTCTACGTTGTTGGAGGCGGTCCTGGAGGTTTAGGTGCTGCCTATGCAGGTAGTAGACTTGGCTATAGGGTTGTGGTTTTCGAGGCTCACGATAGTCTCGCTGTTAAGCCTTGTGGTAGGGGTATCCCTGTTATTGGGGATTTCCCGTTTAGCATACCCCGGGAGGTTGTTTTGAATAGGATTAGCTATGTTGACCTCTACGTCGACGGTGTTAGAGCTTTTAAGGCTGGAGGTTGGATTGAGGGGGTTATAGTTGATAAGAGCGCCTTCCTAGAGCATCTATTTGCAAGTGCCGGAGCTGAGGTTCTCTATAGGTCTAAGTATAACATTAGGGGGAGTTACGTTAGAGTTGGTGGGAGTACTGTGGAGGTTAAATCCGGGGTGTTTGCAGGAGGTTTCCCATATTATGAGGGTGAGAGGATTCCCGTTGTTCAATATGTTGTTGAGAAGGTTAAAGATGTGGATTTAGAGGCTATAGAGATTAGGTTTGATACAAGCCTTCTAGGCTACTACTACGTCTTCCCCCAAGGTGATAGTGTAGAGGTGGGCGTTGGAGGGTTCTCCAACCATAACACTCTATGGGGTTTACTCGATAAGTTCCTCGAATCAGATGATAGGTTCAGGGGGTTTAGGATTGCTAGGAGAGAGGCTGCCGTAGTCTCGGTAGGGGGTTTAAGGCTGGGTTATATTAACGGTTTAGTAAAGGTTGGAGAGGCCTCGGGCTACGTGCTACCCCTAACAGGTGAAGGTATAAGACCCTCATTTATCTCAGGCTATATAGCAGCGAAAGCTTTAATTGAGGGTAGAGATCCCATAAAGGCCCTCAAATCATCGTGGATCAGTAGAGCTATTAGAATTCAAAGACGACTTCTAGAGTGGGCTAAGAGCATGCCTACCGGAAATAGAAGGAAACTCCTATTAAGCTTAAGCCCTGAAGAGCACGCTGAAATAGCCCTTGGAACCCTTAGAATCTCAAAGCTTGCTAGGAGCATGCTATTAAAACCTGGAATAGCTTTAAGCATACTCACCAAGATCCTACCAGCAACCATTTCTTCTTAGGATCCCGGGCATCGCAGGATTACACCTCACAGCCACAGAGACCCGGGTGAGACGTGAGACCTCCTCCTCTTCCCTTTCAGAGAGCGGGGCTCACGCACCCCCTAAGACCTGGCTTTCAAGCAGGCCTCCCCGAGCTTGCTAGATCTCCGCTTGGAATCGCACTCCGCATCTTACCGCCACGGCCCCGGGGGCCTCAAATCTCTTTCTATCCCCGCCTTGAAGGCGAGGATTATAGCTGTAAATGGGATGGTTTACGGGTTTATAACCCTTCCCCGCCTTAAGATGTGATGAGGCTCTCTGCTATGAGTAGGCCGCCTTTAAGGTTTAGGGTTGTCTTGAACGCTTTCAGAGTAGCGTCTCTTATCATAGTACTAGGTTGGGCTGGTGTAGTTGCTGTAGCCTATATATTCTCGATCCCCGCTAGAAACCCTCTCCCTAGAGTGGAGAGTGCCATGGTAACGTTACTAGCTGTGATAACGCTTTTAGCATGGCTAGCTTCTTGGAGAACCCTAGCTAAAGCTGTGATAACCAAGGGTGGCGGGTCTTGAGCAAGGAGAGGGTGGTTGACGCTATGGATCTTAACTTGATAAGAATTCTAGAGGAGGATTCTAGAACGCCTTGGAGCCGCATAGCCAGGAAGTTAGGTGTAAGCGAGACAACAGTATACCTAAGGGTTAAGAAGCTCACCGAGATGGGCGTACTGGAGGGCTTCACCGTGAAAATCAACTTAGCCAAGCTCGGACTAACATCTACAACATACATACTTCTAAAGGTTAGAGGAGACACTCTGGAAACCTTGAGGAGGCTAGTTGAGAAAGAGGACCACGTAGTAGAGGCATATGAGGTGTTCGCAGGAGAGTACAACATGCTATTAAAGCTAGTAGCGAGAAACCAGGAGGAAATGGCCGAGCATGTCGACCGGATACTATCACTACCCGGAATCCAAGGAGCACTTGTAGCCTACAATATGAAGGTAATTAAAAGTAAACCCAAACTCCTCGACATAATACAAATCCAGGCCTCGCGAAAATGAGCAGATAATAACCACCCATAAGCCTATCTCGTGAGAGGCAAACAATGTGAATTAAGAGAATCGCCTCCTCGCTCTAAACCACTTGAGCAAAGCACTAACAGCCATTATTACGGTAAGCATCACAACGAAGACTAGCACCGCTAATGCTAATCTTAGTGAGAATACAGAGAGTCTAACTATTATGAGGGTTATCAGTAGCACTGTTAGTAGGGTTAGTGTAGATCGAAGTAGCCTGAGAACTCTAGACAGCTCTATCACCAAGTCTAACTACGGAGCTCCACCTTTTAATCTAGCCTCCTCTAGGGAAGGTAGTGTTTAAAAGTTGTGAGCTATTTAGACTAGTGTGGGCACGTTAATGTATGTGGAAGCATATGGGTCTTCGGGTATCCTCTGAGGTTGTTAATTCATTAATGGTGTGTTGTTGTGTGAACCTAGTTATATCCTTTATACCCTAGGTTTTAAGTCTCTCTACTACCTCTCTTACCAGCTCTTCTATGAAGGCTTTTCTAATCCTACTCCTCTCCCTATGTAGTTTTATGTGTATGTCTTCGTTATCTGAGTACATGTGCGCCAAGATTATGGGTGTTGATGCTATCTCTGCTAGCATTCTAATGTATAGTGATGCTTCTGCAACCCCTACTGGTGTTCCATCTACGCTCTTTACAACTTTCCTCGGCGATTTCTCCACCTTTACCTCACTTGGGTCTAGGCCTAGCTCTCTGACCTTCCTAGCTATACTTCTCTCAACCACCCCTTCGAATGCTTCTCTATCACTAGTTACTATTTCCAGTTCGCGGGCTATGTTACTCACTTGACTTTTAGCCACCCTCGATATCTCAGCTATAACCTCGTCCACTCTCTTTATTAGAGATACTGGTAGTAGGTGTCTTTCGTGGAGTACTGATTTAGCCCATCTCCTTCCAACGTTACCCCCTTTAAAGGCCATTAGCTTGAAGATATTCAATACCTCTACGTCGTCGAAGTATATGAAGCCATCTGCTATGAGATTTGATAGCTTAGCAGGGTTTAGTAGATCCCCTGCATTGTCTAGGAGCTCTGAGTGAGGTTTAGGCTGTAGGTCCTCCCACTCTATTAGTGCTTGGGTGAAAGCGTTACCTAGGGCTATCTGGACCCCTACGAACTTATGGTGGTAGTAGACCGTCTTGTACATCTTAAACCTAGCATCGAAAACATCCTCTACAGGCTGGAACCCCTTGGGTGGAACTCTTATCACAACGGTGTCACCTTCAACTTTAACCTCCAAACTCTCTAAAACCCTGTCTATATCTATGTAACCATATATCACGCCAGTATACCTGGCATCTCTTACAAGGTAATCTAGCCTATCAACATCGACGAGCCCGCTCGATATAATGTTATTTATGAGCTTACAAGCTTCAACCCTGATACCGAGCTCCTCCAGCATCCAGTCTTCAACCCTAACCATGTTAGGGTTTAGGGAGCCGAGAGCTAGGTTTAGGAATAAGCCTAGATCCCCGTACTCAGAGTCTTTAACCATGTTAATAAGCTTCTCCGTAAAGTAAATAGTGTAAGCTTCATGAACTTTACCGTAAACCCCTATCTCTGTAATCCTAGCCCTAGCATCCTCCAACCCCTTCAGCACGCCAGCATCCACAATACCTCTATCCCCAGGATTGAATATGAGATCCGAAACTGTATCCTCAAGCATATGACTGAAGGGAGGATGACCTATATCGTGGAGAAGACCTGCAAGCCTAGCCACCTGCACAAACGCCCGGTAAACCCTATCACCACACTCGTGAAAGAGATTAGAGCAAACCCTAGAGCTCCTACGGGAAGCCTCAACAACCTTCTGAGCAACCCTAGAAGCAAGGTGCATAACACCAAGAGAATGCTCGAACCT
>Ga0209670_100059_pt1 | contig 73634 bp, 84 predicted proteins | sample PerSpoBPS_BMetaG_FD_184741 | JGI IMG/M metagenome (GOLD analysis project Ga0209670, IMG submission 184741) | Thermal spring microbial communities from Yellowstone National Park, Wyoming, USA - Perpetual Spouter B (PS_B) MetaG (SPAdes) (version 3) | ecosystem: Environmental > Aquatic > Thermal...
AAAATTAGAAGAAACATAAAACCCATTCAAATTTTTATCTATAAAATAGTAAGCAGTCCCATTTATTCCCTCTAACCTATTATTATAAACTCTCCAATTCCCAGAAACATTAATTAAATTCTTTGGAAAAGAATTATCTAAATAACTATTGAAAAAATCAAAAAACACTAAACCTTTCTCCAAAAATTTATCTCCAATCCTTCCTATAACTCCCAAATCAACACTTGGCTCAAAAGTAAAGATGATGTTGTTAGAATTTTTATCAATAAAATATTCTCCATCCGAAACTGATAAACTGACAACAGATTTACTGCCTTCAGCACCGCTTGCTACCCTTTCTATTGTTGATGCTAACAATTCTAAATTGCCTCTAGCTTCGCTCATCACATTATTAGCAACGCTTCTTTCCATTGCTGGTTTAATTCCAAAATAAACCAAACCTATTGTCATCACTGAAACAAAAATCGTCAATACAAATCCAACCAAAGGGCTAACAGCTTTCATAAATTATATTTCAATTAAGACATAAAGAAGTATTCGACGTTTCTTCTACTTTCTTCTAACCAATTTAAACTAACATCAACGTAAGCCAAATAAATTTGCTTATTAGCTAGAGTCTCAATATCAATACTTCTTGCAATGTTTTCGTATTGAATTGTTAGAGTGTAAGTGTTTCCTGGCGTGTAAGTAAAGCTTGTCGAGTTAATTGAATAAAGTGGTAATATTACTATCGAGTTTCGAGTGTTGTTGAATGTCAAATTTAACTGAAGATTATCAGAAAGAAAGTTAATAGCAGTAACATTGATTTTGCTGGTTCCATCTGATTTCAAAATTAAAACCAAGCTTTCAAAATTCATAGACTTTTGATTTGCTATTTTCTGAGAAAAGTTTAGGGAATCGTAGGAATTCAAAATCATTGAATCAAAGTTGTCATAAGAAAAATAAATTGAATTTTTTATTTCGTTGAAAATGTTTTCGAAGATATCCAAGAAAAATTCTTTTTGTAGCAATTGTTTTTGTTTTACTAAATATTCGCTTCTCATCGGCTGAAACATTACTACTAAAGCAACTGAAATTATTACGGCAGCCAATAAAAATGCTTCCCCCTTCATACAATCACCACAAATAAACTCTAATTTCAATTGGTTTATAATTTGCAAGATCGCCAGCTATTATGTAACTTACTGAAGCTATGTTTTTTGATTCAATCGTCGGAATTTCTGTTATATTGCCAGTTTGATTGTAAAGAACTACTTTATAGTTTGATTTGAGAAATGGTAAGAGCAATTCTTCGATTTTCGTTGCATTAGCTTGTAAAGCATATTGCCTCAAATTTCTCGATTGGTCTAAAACTTTCAAAGCATTGTAAGCATCTATTTTTCTGTTTATTTGGCTAACCTCCTGAGAAACTGGTGTCATAAAGTAAAGCAGAAAGATTATAAAGCTGATTATTGCTACGCTTATTAAAGCTTCTATTGTTTGTATCTGACCTTTACTTCTCATAAACTTCAACCCTAAAATTGTAGCCTTTTTGTAAGGCATTCTTTAACAAATCGTAGCTTATGTTTCTTAATGCCTCTATTTTTTCAAAAGAAATTAGAGAAACTTCCGTTCTTGGAAAAATTTTTATGGTAAGAGGTTGTTGATAGTGTGATAAAATTTCTTCATTTGTTAACGCTCTATTGTAAACTCTAACCTCATCAATAGTACCATTCCAGTGTCTTAAATATCCGAGATCCCAAGCTCCTATCGTTAAAATTTGATTATTGTTAAGAATTGTTATACTTCCAATTGCTCTTTCTCCTACTAAATTTTCGTTAATGTATAATTTCATGTTCGAATTATTGTATGTACCTACAATAAAATTCCAGGAATTTAAAGAAATTGCTTGAGTGGCTGTTAATCCGTTATCTGTACCTGAATAAAGCCAAAGTTGTGGATAACCATCACTATTAACAACAAGCTCATAAGCGTATGAATCATCACCTTTTCTCAATATGCCTCTGCCGGGATTCCCACCAAACGATAAAGGAAGAACCCAAGCCTCTATTGTAATTTGATTAGTGATGTTTAGAGTTGGTGAAGCAGAAATTCCTACATAATCATCAACTCCGTCAAAACTCAAAGCCTTTCCAAATTTGCCATTAGTCCATTGGGGTGGAGTGTTTCCATCATTGTTAGTAACATTAGCGTCTAATAATACACCATTGTTTTTGTTTCCAGAATAATCATAAGCTATATTTCCGCTACCTTCATCAAAGGTCAACCACATAACTAAATTACTAAAATTCCCATAATCTTTTGGATTTACTTGAGTTGAATTGTAGAAAAATATCTGAAGTTTTCTTGTAGAATTAGCAGAAACGTTTACTTCAAAAAATAAAATTGCTTTCTGTAAAAAGCCGGAAGGACAAAAAGTTTGATTTACAAACCTAAAAGGAACCTCATTAAAATTTTCATCAAATATTCTAACTGTTCCATTCCAAGCAAGATTTTTACAATCATTATCAAAAACAATCTCTTGTGCTATAGGTTCATTTATTCTATTGTAACCAGAAGTATCAGAAATTAGAATTGGAATTAAATAATACGAAGAAGCTAATCCAATTTTTGATGGTATAATATTTTCTTTATTCCAATCTGAAGGAATGCCCTTTGATATTATTTCATTTGCTAACTTGCTAGCTTCTTTTCTCAACTCAATCAAGCTTTGCCAAGAAGGTCCTTGTTTTTGAAAACCAAAAAAGTAAAAAAGTATTGCAGATACGAAAATTATGAAAATACTACTAGCAACTATTAAATCAACGTTCAATTTTTACCCCTCCAACAGACTTCTTAAGTTCTTGTAAAAGATTTAACTCTTCTTCAATATTTTTTCTTAAACTATTTAATAAAATTCTTATCTCTTCTTTTACCTTTCTTATCTCTTCCAAATCTTTAAGGTTTAAAGCATATTCAATTCTTTTCTTGATTTCATTTACATTTCTCTTTTCAATCTTAGAGATTTTTTCCCAGTATTCATTTTCAAGGCCTTTTCTAATTTCTCGTGGTAGTATTCTTAAAGTATTTTCAAACTCAGATTTCAAAGGCGAAACCTGAGAAATCTCTTCTATCATTTTTTCTACATTTAGCAAATATTCTTTTTCTTCTATAAGCTCTCCACTCATGTTCAAAATTCTTTCAGCGAGAGAAACGTTATCAAGTTCATTTTTCAATCTTTCTTCTGCTTCAATTTTTATTGAGGTTGTTTTATTTTTGCCCAATAGATAGTAAAGCGGTATTACAAGTAAGGTTGTAAATATTGGTACTCCAAAAATTAAAGCAAGTTGAAATGGTTCAAATTCCCCAAAAGGCGTTGAAATTTTATTCCCTCTTGCATCTTCCGCAGTTGATGTAAGATTTTCTGTCGTTTTCTTCTCTTCTATTGGTATTATCAAAGGTTTTACTTCGAGCGTTTTTTCTTCGCTTGCAGAATTATTTGCCAAGTCAAAAATTTCAAATCTAATTGTATAATTTCCTGGGTCAAGGCGTTTTTCAATTTTATCTTCGCAAAGAATTCTTTTGTTTTCTACGAGTTTTCTGCATTTTACAATATAAATATTTCCCAAAAATTCTATCAAAGAAGAATTTTCGTTTAGACCAAAATCATCCATTCCGCCAAAAGAAACAAATATCGTATTGTTCTCATATACAGGATTGCTAACTAGTAGAATTGGTTTTGTGTTATCAAAGTAAAATGTTTTAGATAGGCTTGTCTCCATTCCGACTTCATTTTGTATGCTAAAAACAAATGTGTAAGTTCCATCTCTATAAGCTTTTGTATCTACTAGAAAAATACAGACAAAATTTTGACAATTCAGGGGAGATTCGGAAGTAGCTCCAGGTTGATATATTTGTACTTTAGGATTTCTGATTTCTCTGACATTTCCCACAAGAAGCTTTAAAGCTACTTCTCCACTCAAGTAATCTGAAGGATACTCTAAAGTTAGAACAGGATTTCTATTGTCTATTCTAACTTTGACCGAGATACTTGCAAAATTTTCAGCATTATCAAAAACTGTTATAATTAAAGTATAATTGCCATCAGGAACTTTTCCCGTGTTTAAGACATAAATACATGAATCTTTTTCGCACGATGAAGAATCATTAAAACCACCAATAGAGATTTCTATTCTGTTTAAACCAGAATATAAATCTCTAGCTTTGACAAATATTTTGTATTCTCCCCATATTGCTTGTTCGTCCTTTGGATAATAATCTAAAATTTCTGGATATTCATTATCTATGTGAAATATACCAACTCTTGTAGCATTCCAATTTCCAACCATGTCACTAGCATTAACATAAACTATCCATGTAGAGTTATTTGGTAGTTCAGAAGTATTCCAAGGAGCAATAAAACTATCATTTTGGTAAATCAAATTTATCCAAGAAGAATTCCATGTTTCATTTCCATAAGCAAAAAGAAAAACCGTAGCGTTAACATTCACTCCAGAAAGAGGATCTGTAATGTTAAAAATCAGTTTTTTTCTTTCGCTAACGTAGGAATTATTTTGGGCAGAAATGGAAGCTAAACTTATTATTGGAGGGGATCTATCGACTAAAACTTCTAGAGGAGAACTCTCATTTCCGTAGTAGCTTGTTCCACTATCGTCGCTAACTTTGAAATAATAGAGTAAATACTTTCCTTCTGCTAATAAGGCTTCTAAACCTGGAATTGTTGTATTGCATAGCCAAGGATTTAAATTGTAGCAATTCATTTGAATTTCTTTCCAAATTGCCGTAGGATCTTTTACTTTTGCAAATAGAGAAGCCGAGGTTATTGATTCTGTAGAAACTCTTATAGAAAAAACATCCGTGTCTCTTCCATAAATATAAGTTCCGTTTTTCGGTTGTTCATCAAAAAGTATAGGCTGAGAAAAAGAAATTCTAAACAAAAAAACAATGAAAATGAAAAAACTTAGTAGTTTCCTCATTAGATTATTTTTATTTTTTCTCTTAAAATTCATGGTAGAACACAAACCTTAACAAAAACTTGTTTTATGCTACCATCCGGATTGACAACAAGTTGAGGAACTTCATAACAACTAACTTGCTTTGCTCTTTTCACTTCTGTTTCCTCAGCACCATAAGCTACTTTGACAATAAGCAATGTAGAATTTACAAAAATCTTGTTTGTTGCAGCATCGGTAACATTAACAAGAAGTCTATAATTTCCTATGGAAGAAGGAGCCTTGAATTCATAAGAATAATTTCCATCAATACCTGTTGTAATATTGTTACAGATTAAATTTTGATCTAAATAAATAGATACATTAGATAAGCTTACTGGAGTTCCGTCTTTTCTTTTAACTGTTCCATAAACTTTAACTCCTTCGTCCCACCAATAGTAACTTGCATTTAAGTTAACAGTAACAGTAGCATTTTGATAGACTAAAAATGTTGAGGGTAAACTCTCATTATAACCATTATCTGTATCTAAAACGCTACAATAGACAGCATAATTTCCCAAAGGAGAGTAAGGAGCAATGTAGTCTCTATAAAAAGTGTTTCCAATTTGTGAAGCTGTCGCATTATTCCAGTTTCCATCTGGATCTAAAATCGAAATGTTAACTTTTACTGAGCAATAAGCTGGTGAAGGACAATCTTCTAGATCATAAGCATGGCAGAGTATTTTAATCCCACTGCCAGATTCGACTTCCGCTGGAGTAACATTAAAGCTAGGTTGTGTAACATTTGGAATATTGTTCAAAATTGTTATGTTTATACTTTTTGATCCAGGTAGATAATTGCTAGTGGAGTTTGCATAAGCAGTTATGTTTTTCTTTCCTAGCAAACCATCATCTAAAGGAATTGTCCATTGAAAATCTTCTCCTTTACCAATAAAAGTAGATTCATTATACCAATAAACATCATAAGACGTTGGATTACCACAGGAAGAATTTATTGTAGAATTCAACCAAATTGTTTGCCCTCTGTAAAACCTTTGTTCGTTCGCCGGATAATCTATTGTAACGTTTAAATATTCAATTATAGAGACTTGCTTCCAAGCTTCGTTATTACTTTCATTCAATTCTTTTATCAAATTGTTTGGATCGACTTTAACCGAAATGTTTGTTAAACAACTAACAGTCCAATTACAAGATGTTTGATAACTCGATCCTACTGGTATTGAAGAAATTATTTTTGAGTCAAACAATTTACCATTCTCATAACAAGAAACGTTTACATTATAAGCTGTTGTATCTCCAATGTTCCAAATAGTTATGTTTATTGTTACATTGCTGCCAAAAATTAAATTAGATGGAAATTGAAATGAAGAAGAATTAACCATCAAATCGCTAAGTTTTTTACAACAAAGACTATTGTTGTAATAGCTACAATTAGCAACATGAGAATTTACAGTATTATAAAGCGAAACTAAGCATGTTTCATCATCATAACATGGACCTTGTCTTATTGTACATTCCAAAGGATAAGTGGAATAACCTGCACAGAGCTTCCAATTATTATAGTAATTTGGTTCGGCTACGTGAGTGTTGTTTTGTTGATAAAATGACAATATGGCTGAAGTAGAAGAGTTACAAGTTTGATTCATGTAAGAAAATATTTCATCACAACAAACAGAATATGTGTAATAGCCGCAGGCTCCAGCATGTGAGTTTGAGGTGGAATAAAGAGAAAATAGACAGGAGTATCCAGAAGGACAAGAACCGGTGACAATTTTGCAATCTAAGGAATAAGCCCAGTTAAAAACAAAGATAGAAAGAAGTGCGAGAGTCAAAAATGTTTCTAATTTCCTCATTCTCTATTTTGGCTTTCTTTCTTTAAATTCTCAAGTTTCTCTTTGAGAAAATTTTCTCCTTTTATTGGAAGCTTGTATCCACAATATTTGCATCTAAAATTTTCATCCAAATGCCAACCAACAATTTCTATGCCATATCTTTCAATTAGGGGTTTTCCGCATTTAGGACAATAAGTATGCTCTAACGGATGACCAGGAACATTTCCTATATAAACAAATTTCATGCCTTCCTCTTTTGCTATTTTAGCATGTTTTTCTAAAGTTTCAACTGGAGTTGGTGGCAGATTGCTAAGTAAATAGTGTGGGAAGAATCTTAAAAAGTGAATTGGAGTTTCTTCTCCTAAATTTTCTACAATCCACTTAACAAGTTTTTTGGCATCTTCTAAACTATCACCAATTTTTGGAACTACTAAATCTGTTATTTCAATATGAAATCCAGCTTCTTTCATCATTAGCAAAGTTTGATAAATCTCTTCTTCTTTAGGAACGCTCATATATTTCAAGTAAAATTGAGGATTTCCATTTCCTTTAAAATCTACTGTGACAGCATCTATAAATTCTCTCATTAGCTCAATAGATTCTTCACTCTCATAACCATTAGTAACAAAAGTGTTTGCTAAACCTTTTTTCCTAGCGAGTTTACCAACATCATAAGCGTACTCTATAAAAATTGTTGGCTCATTGTAAGTATAGCTGATTGATTTACATCCATAATCTAAAGCCATTTTCACAGCTTGTGTTGGAGTTAATCTAAATCCAATTATTTCTCTTCTTTGGCTTAAATCATAATTTTGACAAAACTGACAAGCAAAATTGCATCCCTGAGTTCCGATTGAAAGAGCTAAAGTTCCTGGCAAAAAATGAAATAATGGTTTTTTCTCTATTGGATCAATATTTACAGCATTCGGTAAGGAATGAACTAAAAGCCTTAATTTTCCTCTAATATTTTTTCTTACACCACAAAAACCTATTTGACCTTCTTCCAAAACACATCTCCTTCTACAAGCTGTACATTGAACTTTTCCGTTTAATTTTTTGTATAGAATTGCTTCCTTCATTTTAGAATTTCCCTTATCTACAAAAAGCTTTTAAATTTGAATCAACTATTAGAAAAATGGTTGGTCATCTTTGTTAAGCTAGTTCTTATCTCTTTTCTATTTAGTTTTCTATTTGCTGGGGAGGTGAATTCATGAAGATAAAAATATTTAACACGCTAACAAGAAAAAAACAAGTTTTCAAACCAATAAACGATAAAGAAGTTAGAATGTATACTTGTGGCCCAACTGTTTATGATTACGCTCACATCGGAAATTTGAGGACTTATGTGAATGAAGATGTGATAAGGAGGACTCTTGAACTTTTTGGCTATAAAGTCATTCATGTCATGAACATAACTGATGTAGGTCATTTAACTAGTCAAGCAGATACAGGAGAAGATAAAGTAGAAATGGCAGCCAGAGAAAAACAGAAAACTGCTTGGGAGATTGCAGAATTCTTTACTCAAGAGTTTTTCAAAGATATAGAAACTTTAAACATACAAAAAGCTCATATCATTCCAAAAGCAACTCAACACATAAAAGAAATGCAAGATTTAATAGAAAAACTTAAAGAAAAAGGATATGCTTACATTTTGAAAGACGGAATTTATTACGATACCTCAAAATTCAAAGATTACGGAAAATTAACTGGAATGTCTTTCAAAAAATTGAACAAGTACTTGATTGAGGGAGCTAGGGTAGAGCCAGTAGAGGGAAAAAGAAATATAACAGATTTTGCTCTATGGAAATTCTCTCCCGCCGACAAAAAAAGGCACATGGAATGGGATTATATAACTGAATGGGTTTTAACTAAAGAAGAATACGAAAATGTTTCGAAATGGTCAAAAGAAAACCCGAATATAAAAATTCTTGAAGTTAAAGAGGAAGGAGAGAAGTATAGAGTTAAATTCAATTTTGTTGGATTTCCAGGATGGCATATAGAATGTTCTGCCATGAGCATGAAGTATTTAGGAGAAACATTTGATATTCACGCTGGTGGAATAGACCATATTCCAATTCATCATACAAACGAAATAGCTCAAAGCGAGGCAGCGACTGGCAAAAAATTTGTTAACTATTGGATTCACTGCAACTTCTTGCTTGTTAACGGACAAAAAATGAGCAAAAGTTTAGGAAATTATTACACTTTAAAAGATTTACTCGATAGGGGATATTCATGGAGAGAGATTAGATTTTTGTTTATTTCAGCTCATTACAGAGATGAACAAAACTTTACGTTTGAAGCATTGAATGCAGCTAAAGGTAGTATTGAAAGAATTAGAAACTTTTTACACGCTTTGAAAAATGTGAAAGAAGGAAAACATTCAAAAGAATTTACCAAACTTTTAAGTCAAACCAAAAAAGATTTCTTGAAAGCTCTGGCCGATGATTTCAATATGCCAAAATCTTTAGCTGCTATGTTCAATTTCATCAGCGAAACAAACAAACTAATTGCTGAGAAAATGTTAACTAAAAAAGATGCAGAAAGAGCTATAGAGCTAATGTTATTTTTTGATAAAGTTCTTGGGTTAAAGCTTGAAGAATTCTTAAAAGAAGAGGAATTGCCAGAGGAAGTTAAAAAGCTAATTGAAGAAAGGGAAAAGTTGAGAAAAGAAGGAAAATTTGAAGAAGCAGATAAAATTAGAGAAAAATTGAAAAACGAGTATGGAATTTTGCTAGAAGATACTAAAGAAGGAGTCGTTTGGAAAAAAATTTAAAAAAGATTCTAAAATAAATTCTAGAAACCCTCGTCATCGAAGTATACATTGTCTTCTAACGGATCCCAGACTTCATCCATTTCCTCTTTCAACTTTACCACCTCTTTTTTTAAGAAGAAAAAGAAAGAGGGAAAGGAATTCATTTGATGATGTCTATTCCTAGCAACGGGTTAGTTTCTCTTATTAATGGCATTTCCCTTGGCGCACTTCCTAGTATGTATGGTGATTTAACACCAGTTATTATTGTTATTACTTGAATCTTTCCTTCAAACTCAGGCAATATTCGTGCGCCCCAGTAAACTATTGCTGACGGATCTAAACTTTGAGCAACAGTTTCTCCTATAAGATTAACTTCCTCTAGTCTCAAATCTGGTCCACCTGTTATGTGAACTAACGCACCAGCAGCGCCTGTATAATCTACTTCTAGTAGAGGATTTTGTAAAGCCTTCATTACAGCATCTTTTGCTCTGTCTGAAGAACTACTTTCTCCAACTCCAATAGCTGCCACTCCTCCTCCTGTAGACATCACGGCTTTAACATCTGCATAATCTAGGTTAACCAAGCTTGGTAATGTTATAGTTTCTGTTATTCCCTTAACCATGCTTGCTATTAGCTCATCGGCAACTGCGAAAGCTTGTTGTATTGTTAGATTACCAGCATATTTTAATAGCTTATCATTTTCAATTACTATAACCGTGTCAGCATGCTGTCTTAAAACGGCTAATCCATCTTCAGCTTTAGAAATTCTAGCTCCTTCTATCTTGAAAGGCATCGTTACTACAGCAATAACTAGAGCACCCATCGACTTAGCTATTTCCGCAACAACAGGAATGCTACCAGTTCCTGTTCCTTTTCCCAATCCAGCTATTGCGAATACTAAATCCGCCCCTTCTATTGCTTCTTTGATTTCATTTCGTGACTCCTCTGCTGCTTTTCTACCAATTTCAGGATATCCACCGCATCCTAAACCTTTGGTCAATTCCTTTCCTATGAGTATCTTTTTATCAGCTTTTGTGACTGCTAAAGCTTTAGCATCAGTATTTAAAGCAACAGTATATGCACCTTGGATTCCCATTTCAGTTAATCTAGTAACGCTATTGCAACCAGCCCCTCCACATCCGACAACAACTATTTTTGCTTTTTTCACTTGAATTCCGAACTGTTGTTCTGCTAATTTGAAATAATCTACGTTGCTAAAAGTTGCTCCACTTGTTGACTCTATTCTAAATCTTCCAATTTTTTCATCAGCGCTACCAAGCGTTTTTCTTAATGCATTAGCAACGATCGAATCCATTGTCATCGCACCAACCTATTTATCACATCATATATTTTCTAAGATCGAAAACCTTTTAAAGCAGGTTTTCGATCTATATTTAGAAGAAGCCCACTCAACGATAACTGGTTCAAATCGATGTCACTGTATGCTGACGCAAGCCCCAAATTTTTCCGCAAGCCCCCACAACGTTATAGCTAATAATAGTTTATGCTTCACAATAAAAGCATTGCGGTGAAATAAAATATATATTACTGTAAACATTTTTGATAAATACTAGCGTTTAACATAAAAGACTAAATCTAAAAGCATTTTTAAACAGAAATTGAAAAATTTTAAATGAGCGAAAGAGCGATACTTTTTGTATTATTGTTAATTGCTATTTTTTCTTTGTCATATGACTATTTATATCCTCTCATCTCTACAACTTTTTTAACTAGAGCAAAAATCGAAGTTATAGATAGAAATTTTAACGTTTCAGAATATCCAATTGCAGAAGTTTCTACGAAGGGGTTTATTCCTGCAAACGTAAGTGTTGATGCCATTTTACTAGATAGAGCTCAAATAAGTTTGAAAGCGGGCTGTTATTTAATTCAAGCTACAACAGACGCTTACGTTGGTAATGCAATCCTTAAAGGCTTAGAAGGAAAAGTCGATTTTAGACCTACTGTTTACGATGTTATTTTAGATGCTTTTAGAAATTTGGGTATAAATGTATTAGCTGTAAAAATAGTTGAGATGAGAGAAAATACATTTATAGGACAGCTAATTATTCAACAAAAAGATAAAGTTTTAATTTTGGATAGTAGACCAAGCGACGCAACAGCAATTGCTATAAGAACAAAAGCTCCAATCTACATAAATGAAACATTAGCTAAAGAAGTTGGGAAATATATATGCTAAAAATTATTTGGATGCTATGTGCTTAGAGCCTTTGGATGCTCCAATTCCTGGTGCCGAATGTTGAACTCTTTTTATAGGGATCGCAAACTCACCAAGTCTTCTCCCAACCATTTCTGGAGTAATTGTTATTACTTGCCATTTCCCACTTTTATCTCCTTGTTTTGCACCCCCAATATAAACTCCTATCTTGGCTCCAATCATTTCTGGTAAAATGACCATATCTCTTAAATGAGTTTTGTGGAACTTGTTCGGATTTTTTCTTATTTTTTCTAGAAGCTTTTTTTGTTCTTCAGTTAATCCTCTTTTCAAAGTTCTCCTTATTCTAGCAGGGACCAGCTTAATAAATTGGTCTAATGAAATATTTTTTAATTCTTCTAAAGTCAATCCTCTCCATCTGAATTCTTTTGCCATGATGTTTAGTATTATACGCAGGTTTAAAAAGCTTTAGTTTTTTATTTTTTGTTAGTAATATCGTCATTCTTAGTTCAAAAAATACATGATAAAAGTTTAAAAATCTTTCAGTAAAATTAAGATAATGAACTGTAGAGCCTCATTAATATTTGATAAGGAAGAAGCTGATATTTCTTCTATAGTTATTGCTGCATCTATTTTTGCTTTGGGGCTCTAAGGGATGATCCTACTCATAATTTGCGCTGTGGGGACCAGCATATTAGATTTGTTTTGAATTGCTTTTCAAATTCCTTTCTTGAAAGTGGTGTAAAGGTAGGATTTAGAGATATCGTGTGGGTGGGATTATGACAGATCGATCTAACATTTACGGAAATAAGCCTCTAAATAAACCCTATACATTAGCGGCCATTGATTACGATGGAGTTTTAATAGACGAGAAGGTTAGCAGAAAAATAAACAAGGAAGCTTACGAACGCGCAATTTTAGAATCTGAAAGAAAAGGAGCAACATTTCCTAGAGAGTTAAGAGAATATTCCTATTCGAATCTTTTGAGAGTGAAAACAGAATACCCAAAAATATTCTTGTACTATCTATATAATGTCGGAAATATTATAGCGTCAGATGAGTCTATTAAGAAAGAGAAGGAGAGAATAGATGCAATTCTAAAGTTTGTTGACAAAAGATTAAAGGCAGATGAGAAAGTTGTGGTTACAGCGAATTTTGCTGCCGAACTTACTTTAAGGTTACTTGGATATAATATTGAAGTTATTACTGTATATGGTGAAAAATACATCGATGCCAAATCTGAAGCTATTAAAAAATTAAGAGAAAATAGGAAGAGAGAAAATGGAGACGTTCATCTAATTTATGTTGCTGATACTGATGAAGATATATTTGTCTCTATAATGAGTGGTGCTAAGTTCGTTCACATCAAAAGGATATTATATGAGATTGGTAAAAGCTAATAAAACTTTCTGGGAGACAAAGAAGACACTCTACATGAGCACATTTAACAAGAAATTTTCTCAAGAATAGCCAAATATAACTTTTAGTAATTTTAAGTATGTGATAAGAAAATTATTATAGTTAGTTGGTACCAATGAGGAGTTTATGTATAGCGGTATAGACATTCCTGTAAATAGCCATGAATTGTGGCTAGACGGTAATTCTTACACTAATTCTTATTGTCAACTTTTAAACATTTAAATATCAAATAGCAAAATTTTCCTAATTATGGTCAAAGAAGAGATAAGAATTCTTGGAATAGACGATGGTCCTTTTACAAATAATGATAAAGAGGTTATTGTAGTTGGTGTTATTTTTAGAGGAGGTAATTTTTTGGACGGTGTGTTAAGAACTTATGTTGTTGTAGACGGCTTGGATGCTACTGAAAAACTTTCAAAAATGATTAATTCAAGTAGGCATAAAAACCAACTTAAAGTTATAATGTTGGATGGGATAACGCTTGGTGGTTTTAATATAGTAGATTTAAAAGAGCTTTACAATGAAACTAAAATTCCGATAATAGTTATAAATAGAAGGATGCCAGATTTAAAAAGTATAAAAAAGGCTTTGGAGAAAAACTTTTTAGATTTTGAAAAAAGATGGAAAATGATACTTAACGCCGGGAAAATTAAACAACTTAAGCTTGAAAAATTTTCTATTTATTACCAAAACATAGGTTTGGAAGATGAAGAAGCTGAAGAGATTATAATACTTTCTACTAAACATGCTCAGATTCCAGAGCCTTTGAGAGTCGCACATTTAATAGCTTCAGGAATAGTCAAAGGAGAGAGTGAAGGCCATGCTTAAAATAATTAGTAAATACTGGAGAAAAGCTACAGAAGGGTGGATAGGATGGATAACTTATGCTTTGTTAGGAATAATTTTAGCATACGCTACAAACTTTGTTCTCGGTATATTATTAAAAACCGATTTACCTTTAGTTGTTGTTGTCAGCAATTCTATGACTCACAAACCAGTAAATGGTATTTTATGTGGAGAATTAGTAACTGACTTTAAAAACACTTTCGAAGATTATTGGAAGTATTGTGAAAAAAGTTTTAAAAATCTTGGAATAACAAAAGAAGAATTTATGAAATTCCCATTCAAAAATGGTTTAAATGTGGGAGATGTAGCTCTAATTAAAGGAAGCGAAAAATATGAAATAGGGGATATAATTGTCTATTCTACTAAAGAATCTTCCTATCCTATCATTCATAGAGTAGTTGCTTTAAATGATGATGGAACCTATCAAACTAAAGGTGACCATAATCTTGCGCAACTTCCTTACGAATATAGCATAAAAAAAGATGAAATTCACGGAAAAGTTATATTTATATTTCCATATATAGGTTTAATAAAGGTTCTTTTCGTGAGGTTGATTGGGATATGAAGTTTTGTAAAAAGTGTGAGAGTTTGATGAAAATAGAAGAAATAAAAGGGAAAAAGTACTTCGTTTGCCCTAATTGTAATTATAAAGAGGAAGCTAAAAGAGAGAAGATGATTCTAAAAGAGGCATCCTCAAATGAGAGAACAAAAAAAGTAGTTGTCTTTGGAAAAGGCGAAGAATTAGAACAATTTCCTGTAGCTAAAGTAATGTGTCCTAAATGCGGAAACGAAGAAGCTCATTGGTGGGTTCAACAGACTAGAAGTTCAGATGAACCCCCAACAACTTTCTATAGATGTAAGAAATGCGGATATACTTGGAGAAGTTACGGCTAATAAGCTCTAATAAAATTACAAGATGGGTCTACTTCAACAAAATGAGATGCTTTTCCTTCTCTAAAAGAAGAGCATTGATTTTCAGGTAAATTATCAATTTGTTGTCTAGGATTGTGAGCAACGTCACAGACCCAATCTTTCAAATCTGGTATTGGATTTAGCAAACAAGGACCATTTGATAAATCAATTCCTGAAATAGTCGCGCTTCTGCAAGCTTCTATGCATTTTTGTATTGCTATATCTTTTTTATTCTTTTGAGATTTTAGATTTAAAATTATTGGCAGAGATAAAACGATCAAAATGACTACTGCTATAGCTACAATTTTCCAATTCATATAAAGATTTTGTATCAGTTATTTAAGTGTGAAAAAGCATTTAAATCCAAAATATCATAAAATTTAATGGCAAGTGGTCAACAAAATAACTAAAACTTTTTCTTTTATGATTTTCATAGGGGTGAGTGTTCTATGAAGCCAATAGAGATAAGGGATATCTTCTCAAAGGAAAATGTCGAAAAAGAAGTTTATTTTAGAGGATGGGTTTATAGAAGAAGAATAATTGGAGATAAGATTTTCCTTGTTGTAAGAGATGCTAATGGCATAGTTCAAGTCGTTATTAAAGATCATAAGCTTGTTGAGAAAATACAACCAATTCAAATAGAAGGATCTCTAGCTGTAAAAGGAATAGTTCATGAAGATAAAAGAGCTCCTGGTGGCTATGAGGTTGAGGCTAGGGAAATTGAAGTTTTTGATTATGGAAAACCATTTCCTTTGAGAGGTAGAGAAGAGCCAGATACAATCCAAAAATATAGGCATTTGTGGATAAGGTCAAGATGGTTTTCAGCGGCTCAAAAAATTAAGCACTCTTTGCTAAAGAATTTGAGAGAGTGGTATGTAAAAGATGGATGGTTTGAGGTATTCCCACCTATTTTAGTTGGAAATGCGTGCGAAGAAACAACAACTTTATTTGAAGTGAAGTATTTTGATCAAAAAGCGTATTTATCTCAATCTGCTCAGCTATATCTAGAGGCTTTGATTTTTTCTTTAGGAAAAGTTTTTGCTTTGACTCCAAGCTTTAGGGCAGAGAAATCTAGAACAAGAAGACATTTACACGAATATTGGCATTTTGAAATTGAAGCCGCTTGGTATACAATGGAAGATTTGATGAAAGCAGTTGAAGAATCTTTAAAGTATGCTATTGGAAAAACTATTGAAGAGAGAAAAGAAGAATTTCAGATAATAAAAGAAAAAACTGGCAGAAATGTTGAAGAATTAAAGGCGATGGTTGAAAAACCATGGAAGGTTATAACTTACAAACAAGCAATTGATATTTTAAAGTCGAAGGGATTAAACGTTGAGTATGGAAGCGACTTGGGTGCTGATGAGGAAAGAGTTTTAACTTTACAGTTTGAAACTCCAATTTTTGTTATAGAATATCCGAGAAAGTTAAAAGCATTTTACATGTTCGATAAAGATGAAAATGTTGTAAAGAATTTTGACTTGTTAGCACCAGAAGGTTATGGTGAAATTGTTGGTGGTTCAGAAAGAGAATGGAGGTTTGATGTTTTAGAGAAGAAAATTAAAGAGTGGAATTTGGATAAACTTAAAGTTAAAATTGGAGATAAAGAAATTTCTGCTTATGAATGGTATCTAGATTTGAGAAGATTTGGTTCAGTTCCACATAGTGGAATGGGTTTAGGAACAGAAAGATTGTTAATGTGGGTTTGCAAGCTAGAACACATAAGAGATACTTTGCCTTTCCCAAGGTTGAGAGAAGGTTGGCTATACCCATAACCTTTAATTTTTATTATGGAAGTTTTTGAAAATAATAGACTTAGAACAACCTTTTATTTCAAACTTTTGAAATTTCAAACTTAGAAATATCTCAGACAAAGTCATATCCATATCTAATCAATCTTAGGACAAGCTATCGATTACTTCTTTTATAATTTCCCAGTCAGCTTTTGCTATAGGCATTAAATTTTGATTTCTTAAGATTGCTGCAGGATGATAAGTTGCTATAATTTTTGTTTGGATGAAAAGATTAGATACCGAAGAAACTTTTCCGTGTTGTTTATTCATACTTTCAAATTTCAATCCAAATTTTTTGAAAATGTAATTTGCAGAGACATTTCCAAGACAAATTATCAATTTGGGTTTAATCAATTCTATTTGCTTATCTAAATATAAACACGTGCAAATCTTTATTTCATCTTCGTCAGGCTGTCTATTATTAGGAGGTCTGCATTTGACAACATTAGTTATGAAAAGATCTTCTCTCCTCTTTCCAATAGAACTTAAAAACTCTTCTAACAATTTTCCGGCTCTTCCAACAAAAGGTCTTCCTTGTTCATCTTCATTAAAGCCAGGAGCTTCTCCTATTATCATTATTCTGTTTTTCCAATTCCCTTCCCCCGGAACGGCATTTTTTCTGTTTTTATATAAAGGACATTTATCGCAACTTTTTATTTGCAAAGATAATTTTTCCAATTCTTTCTCGATATCTTCCATAAGAAAAATTGTAACAAATATTAAATTTTTGGGTCCGCCCGGAATCGAACCGGGACCTCCACCGCGTCAGGGTGGCGTCCTAGCCACTAGACGACGGACCCTACCAATAAAAGATGTAAAATTGCGAATATTAATAATTTTTATCCAAGGATTAACATGGATAGGATTAATGTTGTTTTACTGTTGGAAGAAAAAATGGACTTATCTTCATCTATAGAACTAGTTAGAAAAATATTGAAAGCACAAGGAATAAGTATAGAATTTTATAATTATAATGAAGAGGATAAAATTAGAAAACTAAAAAGAGTTGTTAATAGGAGGAATCATAACAAGCCTCCTTATATTTTTCTTAACGAGCTACTAGATGAGTATTTGAAAAATTTTAATGAAGAAATTTTTTGGTAATTACTGATAGTGAAATATATACAGCAACTATTCCTCCAATGAAAATTAAAGGAGTTTCACTTCCATCCTATGGAATTAGTATAGTTTCTACATTATACCTAAAAGATAAAGAACATAATGTTCTTTATGATAGCTTAGCGAATAGGATTTTGCATGAGATAGGGCATTTATACGGGCTACAAGACCATTATATAACAATAAAACCGCAAAAAATTCAGGAAGACTTTAAAATTACTTCAGAATGCGTCATGGATAAAATTAAAATATTTGGAAGCTTAATAGATTGGTTAGAGTTTTATACATCTAAGTTTTTGTCGTTGATTTTTTCAAAAATAAAAATTTATAGAATTAAAAGTGAATAGTCCTTTAATATTAAAGGAATAGATCAAGTGGAGGAAGAGTTTATTAAAGTTAGACCCTTTATTATTGTGATAAGTGTTTTAAAAATTTTAGGAAAGTCAAAAGAATAAAAGTTGATAGATTTAATGATTTATTATCTCAATTATTTTTGTTAGATCACTGAAAAATTCTATTTTAATTTTTCTATTGGAAAGTTTATTGTCTTTTCTATAAAGGAAATATGTTTTAACCTACCATTTATTAAAATCATATGTTTAGAAGTTTTTGGTGGCATTTTATTTCCTGTTACTCCAGCAATGATAACATCTTTTTTATCAATTTTTTCTCCTTTTCTCCATGACAGAACTTTTATTTTTGGGGATCGATAATTAACAAGAACTGCAGGGATTTTTTTGCATCCGAGAGCTTTTAGTGCGTTAAATCTATGAGCTCCGTCTAAAATAATATTCGTATTTTTATCAACAACAATTGGTCTTTTCAAGATTTTATCACTTTTTATTTCTTTAATGAGTTTCTTAAGGTGATTAGCATCTATCTCTTCATGCTCTTTAAGCTTGTTTATTTCAACAATTTCAACTTTATAATACATATAAATCTCCTTTCTTTCTTTTTCTACTCAAATCAACAACATCCTCGAAAACTCTTTCATATCTGCTGAAGGGCTCTCCAATTAGTTCAGGCAAATTAATTTCTAAAAATGTTCTGTAGTGTTCAGGAGTATCAAAAGCTATTGTAATTATGATTGCTTCTTTTCCTTTCTCATGGAGCGTTTTTGCTAAATTAAGACTTGCGACAACATTGCCAGCAAAACTTGGGCAGCTTGGATTCCATATTCTATTAATTTTACAAACATTCTTGCGGCATCTTCATCCGAAATTTCGTATAATTCATTTGCAAGATGATGAGCATGCGAGAGTATATGACCTTCCCCCAACTCACTAAATCTTCTTAAGCCGAACTGAAATGTTGGAGTTGGACTGCTGCGAGAAATCCTAAGACTATTCGATCCATTTAGGGCTTTTGGAATTTGAGCAACTACTTTAACGTTCTTTAATTCTCTAAGTAATCTTACGGATGTTCCTAGGAGGCTACTTCTTGTTTCCAAACCATGGACAAAATAAATACTGGTATTTTCACCTTTTGTTAGACTTCCGATGAAATCTACTAGCTCTCCCCCAAGTGTGTGATAGTAGCTACCTGCGCTTAAAATTCCATCGAATGGCTTCCAATATGAATGTTGGTCTAGAAATATAGTCTTTCTGCGAGAGAAAATATCAAAAATGTCTACTTCATATTTTTTAAATTCATATAAGTGTTCTGGAAGAAAGCCTTCTTGCAAGAAAGCCTGGGTAATAGCCACGCCTCTATAAGTTCCTGCATTTCCGCCTATTATCGGAACATGAGGACATTGACCATCTTCTACTTCTACAACTTCTACACCAAGTCTTTTAAGTTCATCGAAAATCTCCGGATTTCTTCTAACTGCTAAATTACCAACATATGCATATACTTTTATCCATGGTGCTAATTTTTTTGAATATATTGCTACACTTTTTGCAAAGTTTCCAGCACCGGCTGTCGTTATTTTATTTGTTTTGTTCAAAAATCCTAAACGCTTATAAGCCCATAGCATGAAAGAAGCTGGCCTACCTTTACCGCTTTGACCAGGATTTGTGTACTCCTCCTTAACGTATATTCTAATTCCATATTTAGAATACGGATTTATCTCTTCCGGAAGCTCGTAAATTCCTGTGTTTCCTATTTCTAATTCATTAATTAGCCTTTTGTACTCATCAATTCTCAAAGGTTGTATATTTTCTTCGAAATTTCTAGGAATTGGTGTAAACCATGTTCTATCACTCCAATTAATTTTACACAATTGATTGTAATTTTCTAGTGTAAAATTGTCTAGTCATTCGAATAAGTATATTAAATATTTCAATATTGATTCTCTATTCAACAGTCCGGTTTCATTAATAAAAATATAACATGTTATATTTAAAAGATTTTTCAAGGAGATTTTATTGTCATAATACTCTTTATTTTTATAAAACTTTTTTCTACTATTCTTAGTTTTTGTACTTACACTATCTAAATTTTAATCATGATTTATTTCCAATGCTCAATAGGAAAAATACGAATATTCTTTTTTGCTGAATGTTTTTGAATTTATATTTTTTAAGTAGATCATAAATTTCCCTTTTTGAATTTATTTTAACAATAGCTCGATGTATTATATTAAGAATTCTGTTTAAATTCTTTCCCAGATCGACATCCAATATTACTACTTTTCCATTACTCTTCAAACTCTTATAAAAATTCTTTATTGCCTTCTCCTGGTCATAATAGTGATGCATAGATATTATTGAAAATACATAGTCGAATTTATTCCTGTAGCGAATTTTTTCTACTGGAGTTAAACTTAATTTTGCTCTATCTTTTAGTTTTTTCTTCGCAATTTCTAGCATTTTTGGAGAAACATCAATTCCATATAACTTTAAAGTTTTGTTTTTTGAGAGAATATTCAAGAAGGTTCCAGTACCACAACCTGCATCCAAGATTGTTGAGTTGTTTTTTATTTTAACCTCTTTTATTAACCTAAGTAAAATAGCCTCAAACCAAAAGTTAGTCAAATCGTAAAGTTCAGCAACTTTATTAAAGACTTTCAAATTTTCTTTTAATATCTCAATATGTCTCCTTCCCATTTTTCTACCTATATTTTAGGTTTATATCTTCTCATGAGCAATGAATTTGTAACCACACTTACCGAACTAAAAGCCATCGCAGCTGCTGCTATCATGGGGTTCAACAATATTCCAAAAAATGGGTATAATATGCCTGCAGCTATTGGTATTGCTGCAACATTATAAAAGAACGCCCAAAAAAGATTTTGTTTTATTTTTTTGATAGTATATCTACTTATATCTATAGCTTTAACTACATCGTCTTAAATCATCTTTAATCAAAATTATGTCTCCGGTTTCCATCGGTATATCAGTTCCAAAACCAATTGCAATTCCTACATCAGCTTGAGCTAGCATTGGAGCATCATTTATTCCATCACCAACAGCTGCAACTATCCTTCCTTCTTTCTGAAGTTTTTTAATCTCATTGGCTTTATCAGCAGGCAAGACTTCCGCAAGCACATAATCTATGTTTAGCTACCTTGCTATAGCCTTGGCAACTTTTTCGTTATCACCAGTAATAATTCCAACTTTTATTTTCATTTTATGCAAAATTTCTACTGTCTCCTTGGAAAATTTTTTAAAGTGTCAGCTACTGCTATAATTCCTATTGCTTTTTTCTTCCATGCAACTATAACACAAGTTTTTCCATCTTCTTCCAATTCTTCCATCTTCTTCTCAAAATTTCCTATATATACCATTCTCTTTCATGAATCTTCTACTACCAACAAAGATCCAATCATCAAGATATTTTGCTTTTACCCCCCCCTTTTCCAGCTACTGTTTCATATTTCGATGCTTTTGGAATTTTTATTTTCAATTTTTTAGCATAGTTAACTATTGCTTCTCCAATTGGGTGCCTGCTTCCAACTTCAGCTATTGCAGCGGTTCTGATGACTTCTTTTTTATCATAAGATTTAGCAGGAATAACATCAACAACGCTTGGCTCCTCTTTTGTTAAAGTTCCGGTTTTATCAAAAATGACTGTATCAACCTTGTGAATCTTCTCAAGAGCTTCTGAACTTTTTATTAGAATTCCATTTTTTTGCAGCTAATCCGCTACCAACCATTATTGCTGTTGGTGTCGCCAATCCAAGAGCACAAGGACAAGCAATTATTAGAACCGCTATTAATGTGGTTAGAGCAAAAGTTAAAGGCATTTTTGCTATAAAATACCAAAATACAAACGTTATAATTGATATTACAATAACGCTTGGAACAAAATACTGGGAAACTTTATCAGCCAACTTTTGAATTGGTGCTTTTGAAAGCATTGCCTCTTCAACGATTTAATAATTTGTGCTAAAACAGTTTCTTTGCCAACTGCTGTAGCTTTAATTTTTATTAATCCAGTTTTGTTTATAGCCCCACCTATAACTTTATCTCCATTCTTTTTTGTAATTGGCATGCTCTCTCCTGTTATCATTTTTTCATCTATTGAGGAAGTTCCTTCTATTATTACTCCATCAACCGGAATTTTTTCTCCACGCTTAACAACAACTATATTTCCAACTTCTACATTTTCAACAGGGACTTCAACTTCTTTACCACTTTTAATTACAGTTGCTTTTTTAGGTTGTAACCCTATTAACTTTTCTAAAGCAAAAGAAGCTTTTCCTTTTGCTACACTTTCTAAATATTTTCCTAAAGAAATGAAGAAGATTATGAAAGATCCTACTTCATAATACAAATCGTGAGCCCCGTAATTTCCTAGATTAAACCAAATGGCAAAAGAAATTGCTAAGCTATAAACATAAGCTACAAAAGTTCCAATAAAAATTAAAGAGTCCATGTTTGGGATAAACTTCAACAAGCTTCTTATTCCAGAAATGTAAATTCTTGAAGCAGAAATTATTATTGGAATAGAAAGTAAGAATTGAAGCAGAGCAATTAATGAATCGTTTTCTGAAAATGGCATTGGCAAACCTATCATTCTTCCCATTGTTAAGTAAGATAAAGGTATAAGGAAAACTAGGGAAATCAATACTCTTTTCTTCCAATCGTTTATTTCTTCTTCTCTAATTTCTCTTTCTCTTTCCAAAGATGTTTCTTCTCTGGCTTTAAAACCTAGATTTTCTAAGACTTTAATTATTTGATATATTTTAACCAATTTTTGATCGAAAGTTACAATAACTCTCTTTCTCTCAAAATCGATTTTTATATCTTTTATTCCTTTTGTTTTCTTTAATTCGCTTTCTATAAAATATATCTGCTTTTTAGAGGAAATTCCTTCTATTTTCAAGCTTATACTTTTAAACTCTGTTTCTTTTTCTTCTTCTAAAACATCGTAGCCAACATCTCTAATCGTTTCTTTTATTTTTTCTAGATCAACCTTATTTGGATCGAACTCAATAAAAGCTTTTTATAATGCGAAATTAACGTTTGCTTTAACGCTTGGCAACTTATTCAAAGCTTTTTCTATGCTTACAGCACAACTATTGCAATGCATTCCAGTTATTCTCAAAGATATTTTATTCTTCATCTTCCACACCTCTTACATTTTATATCTATTTTATGGCCAAATTTTCTCAAAGCATCTCTTAGAATACACCAACAATATTCATCAGATAGTTCATAAAATCTTTCCTTTCCTTTCTTTTTAGCGACAACTATCTTCATACTTCTTAACAGTTTTAACTGATGAGAAATTGCTGATATAGTTATTTTACTATTTCCAACAGCCTCATGTATTTCACTAACGGTTTTTGGACCTTTAGCAATAGCTAGCAATATCATTAATCTTGTTTCGTCAGAAAGACTAGAAAAGAAGTTAAGTAGCTTTTGCTTTATTTCTTCTTTTATCATGTATTTGAATAGTTGTTCAAATATTTAAATTTTTTTAACACTCTATACACGCTGTAGTTATATTTCTAGCTTTTGGAATCCCAGGTTCAGGACCATAAGCGATGTAATCTTCAGGGTTGGTGATATTCCATTCCCAATCATGATTCCAAAGAGTCCAAAAGTATCGCCATTCATTCCATCCTATTCCCAAATGCTTAACGTAAATTCCATGCTCAGCTAAAATCTTTCCTATTTTTTTTCCTGTCATGCATGGAATGCTATAACAATAAACTATAATTTCTTTATCTTTTGGAAGAGATGCAAAAGCTTTAACTATTCTATCAACATCTTCATAAGCTGGAGTTCTTGGATCTTCATAAGCAGGAATGTTTATAGCCCCAACAATATGTCCTTTTTCATATTCTTCTCTGCTTCTCAAATCAACAAGAATATAATCATTAATTCCTTTATCCATTTTTACTCGTAGTGAATGCGGGCTAACGTAAACTGCATTTTCTGTTAAATAGAAATCTTTAATAAGCTCTTCTTCGGTTTTATCTAAAACATAAAACTTGAAAAAGAGAAAGTTAAATAAAGATCCAAAGACAACACCGAGTATAATTCCTATAAGTAAAAGTTTGTAATTAAAATTTTTCTTCATTTTAACTCACACCCAGATAGTTGAGATAGGGTTACTAATTGTTGAACCCCAACATAATTTTTTCCATTTATTCTCCAAGTAGGATAAGCATTTACTCCAGCTTCTAAGCATTCTTGTCTATTTTTATCACAATCAACAAAATTTATGTACTTGAAAGAGCTTCCAAACAACTCTTTTTGCATTTGACAATATTTACACCAATCAGTTCCATACATTTTTACTCCTTTTTCAGTTAAACATTTAGCAAATTCATCATATTTTCCAGCGGTGATACCAGAACCAAAAAATATGTAGTAAAGTGATATTGATAACAATACTGCTACAAAAATTATTATCAAAGTATTAATCTTTACTTTCATGGAAATCCCACCTTATTTTATTTATTTAATTCTTTTTCAATTATTTGTTCAACCATGCTGTATGGTTGTGCTCCAATAGCTTTTATTCCATTAGAGAATAAATTAAAAGTTTTTATTATTGACAATATTATTGCAATGATTACAAGAGCATAAAATATCTGATCTTTTTCAATTTTTACAACAATTTCCCCCACCTTATGCCACCAATAAGATTAATTAAGCATTAGGTATTTAAAATTATCTTCTCCCCACACCCACAGTTTCCAACTCCACAACCCAATCCATTAAGATTTTGATTATTGTTTGAATCTGGTTGAGCACCAAAACCTTCTAAAGATACACTACCTAAAACACTCGCTTTATAAGTTTTAAATACTTCTAAAGACAATATTTGCTCTTTAGACGTTTTAGATGCATCATAATATACATCGAAAATATTCGGAAAACTATATTTGACGTTAATTACCCCACTAATAGACTTGAGCTCAGAAGTTATTAGTGGAGCATGTCCGGAAATACTATAAAGCCAATTATACTAGCTATGATTATTAACATAACTCCAACATATCTATTTTTCATAATGGTATGTTTTTGTCAAGATTAAAATATCTATATAACTACCCTTTCTGTTTCTTTCAAAGCTTTATTCACCATCCCTCTAACATCAAGCTTCTTTTCCATTTCTTTTATTGTTTTAACATCAGATTTAGTTGCAGGATGTCTAGGAATAAAAAGGGTGCAACAATCTTCTTGAGGCAAAATAGAAATATCATAAGTCCCTATTTTCTTTGCAATTTGGATAATTTCTTCCTTGTCCATTTCTATCAACGGTCTCAAGATTGGCATTTTAGTTACCTCTTCTATTGTTGCTATGTTATCCAAAGTTTGTGAAGAAACTTGTGCTAGACTTTCACCTGTAACTAAAGCTTTTGCATTTTCTCTTTTAGCAATTTTTTCTGCTATTCTAAGCATAAATCTTCTGTAAAGAATTATTCTATATTTCGGAATTATTGTTGCCTTTATTTTCATTTGAATTTCATGAAAAGGAACTAGGTAGAGCACACTTCTAAACTGATATTTATTCAAAATTTTTACTATTTCTTTTGATTTTTCTATACTTCTGTTTGAAACTAGAGGATAGCTGTGAAAATGAATGAAAGAAACTTTACAACCTCTTTTCATTGCTAGGAAGGAAGCTACAGGAGAATCTATACCCCCAGAAAGAAGAGATAGTACTTTCCCGCTGCTTCCAACCGGCATTCCTCCTAGTCCTTTTATAAATTGAGTATAGATATAGGTATCATTCCCTCTAACTTCAATAAATATTGTAACGTCTGGATTGTCTAAATTAACTTTTCTATCCACAACTTTACCAATTTCCCTTTCTAAATCCTTGCTTGTGTATTCATGATATCCAATTCTTTTAGCTCTAATAGCAAAAGTTTGCTCCGGTTTTATCCAATTTTCATAGTTACTTTTTACAAAATCTTTTATTTTTTCGATATCGCAAGTTTCCAGATGATAACAGGGAGAAAAAGAAACTATACCAAAAACATTTTTTAATGCCTCAATTATTTTTTCAACATCACCATTTATGAATATTCTACCTCTCTCTCTTCTTATAGTAAACTCTATCCCATCTCTTTTTAATGCGCGCTTTATGTTTCTAACCAATATTTTTTCATAAATTTTTCTTACAGGCTCAGACTTCAAGAATATTTCCCCATATCTTACTAAAACCTCCATTTTATACATTCTCCATCGTAAAAAATAGTTTTTAAAGGTTTGTAATTAAAAATTGCAAGGGGAGTAGTAAAGAATTATTAACTGAAAACTTTACTTTTAATTAATAATTTAAATTAAACCCGTTTAAAATATGTTAGTGATTTCTAATGTCTAAGAGAATAAAAACGTTGATAATGGGTGCTGCAGGAAGAGATTTTCATAATTTCAACATGGTATATCGCGACAATCCAAAATACCAAGTAGTTGCGTTTACAGCTTCTCAAATACCAGAAATAGAAAAAAGGAAATATCCAAAAGAATTAGCAGGAAAATTATATCCAAATGGAATACCAATTTATCCTGAAAGTATGCTACCTGAACTTATTAAAAAGTTTGATATTGATGAAGTTGTTTTAGCTTATTCTGATTTAACAGAAAGAGATCTGATTAACAAAATTAGTACGGTATTAGCAGCTGGAGCAAACTTTAAATTAATTGGACCTCGAGATACGATGATTAAATCTAAAAAGAAACTAATAGCTGTTTGCGCAACTAGGACTGGTTCAGGAAAGGGAACAGTTTGTAGAAAAATTATTGATATACTAAAAGAAAGAAATAAAAAAGTTGTTGTGATAAGGCATCCCATGCCTTATTCTAAAAATTTATTGAGTCAAGAAGTTCAACGATTTTCAAGTTTTGAAGATTTAGAGAAATATGACACAACATTTGAAGAACAAGAAGAATACGTTCCGTATTTAGAGAGGGGTGTTACAGTTTATTCGGGAATAGATTACAAGAAAGTAATTAGAATGGCGGAAAAAGATGCAGATATCATAGTCTTTGAGTCAGGAAATAATGATATCTCTTTATTTAAACCAGATTTATATATTACTGTAGCTGATCCTACAAGACCAGATGGAATATATTCTTATCCTGGTGGAGTTAATGTTAGATTAGCAGACGTTATAATAATTAACAAAGTAAATTTAGTTGATAGCAGTGTTGTTAAAAAATTTGAAGAAGAGATTAAAAAAATAAATCCAAAAGCAAAAATAATAAAAGCTAAAAGCGTAATAAAAGTTGATAAACCTGAATTGATAAAAGGCAAGAAAGTTGTTTTAGTGGACGACGCCCCTACTGTTACTCATGGTGGATCTACAATCTCTGCTGCATATTCTGCAGCTATTGAATATGGGGCAAAAGAGATAGTAGACCCAAAAATTTATGCTGTTGGCTTTATGAAAAAAGTTTTTAAAGAATATACTCATTTAAAAACAATACCTACCATGGGATATAGCGAAAAAGAAAAGGAAGATTTTATAAAAACAATTAATAATGTAAAATGCGATACAATAGTATTCGCCAGTTACGCTTATATAAAAAATATTAAATTCAACAAGCCTATAGTTAGAGTTACTTATGAACTTATGCCTTTAGATGCAGAGTTCGAGAAAATAATTCTAAGATTCACTAAATGAATTGCGCAACAATACTTAATGTTTCATCTATGTAGTTTCAAAAAAATCTAAATGATCCTTAACATCCTATTAATCATCAATTGATAATTAAAGCACAATAAAAAGTCCTTACTAAAATTAAAATACAATAAGGAGAAATTCAGTATATTTTGCTTTGTGTTATTCTAGTTTTCTGCGTGAGAAGATTTCTATCCTTTATTCAAAAGGTTCGGACCCGGCGGGATTTGAACCCGCGACCCCCTGCTTAGGAGGCAGGTGCTCTATCCAAGCTGAGCTACGGGTCCATTCTAATAAGATTAATTATACGAAAAATATAAAGAGAGAAACAACTCTTTTAAACAATATTTAACCATTCTGAAAAACATTAATATTTTTTTATCTAAAATAGAAGATGTTTGAAGCGTTACTAACTTTAATTGCTGTTGGAATATTTCTATTTCTAGTTATTAAAGGAGTTGTTAGCATTGTAAGAGGAGTAATGCTTTTGTTTTTTGCATTTCTCGCTTACTACTTAATATTATCTTATCTGCCTAACTCTTCATCCGAATATTCTCAGCGGCTTTTTGGAAACTTTTTAAAAGCGCCAGCAGATACAATCAAAAACATTTTTTATGATTTAGAAATTTCTAATGTAACGAAATATGATGATAAGTTAATAATTTTTGTAAAAAACGAGGGAATATTGCCATTATATGGTTTTAATGTTAAAATAGACGATAAAGACGTCGAGATAATCAAAAATATTATTATTTTGCTTCCAAGCCGAGAAGGAAGTATAGAAGTAAAATGGAAAGAGAATAATTATTATAAAATAGAGATTGTTGCGAGTGGGACAAAAGATACTTACATATCTCCCCTCTGAGCCAGCCGATTAATCATTAAATCAATTCGCCCATCAGCCATCATCGGTTTAGAGTTCATATGTCTGGATTAATAATTATAATTGGTTTTGTTTTGAATAAATTTATGAGTAAACAATACGATGTTTACTAATTCTTGCTTTTATTTATTTCTGAGTTTGCGAAAACAAAGCATAGACCTTGAGCAAAACTTCTCTTTTGAAAATTGGCTCTAGTTCTTGAATCTTTTGGAAGTTTTCAGCTATCAAAACTTTTTTAATTAAATTTCTACATGACATTAAGACTTTATCTGTAGCGTCTTTGTCTATTGATGAATATCTGGATTGAACTAAAGACATTATTCTATCTAGATTCCTGACTAAAACTAGTTTATAACCATCTAAGAATTTTGTTTGTTGCAATGTTGAATTCAACTCCCTTTTAGTTTGTATTATCAGCTCGCTCAATTCCTGATCTCTCTCTCTTAAAACTATATGATCTCCAAAGCTTGATTGAAATGTCTTGAAGTCAAAAAGGTCATCCGTTTGTATACAAAGAGCAACTGGGGTTAGTTCAGCCAGAGTTATTTTTACCATATATATTTTTTATTTTTAAACTTAAGTTATTTGGAACAATTCAATCAAGAATCCAAATACCATATTTATTAGAAGCCAACTATTGAAAAAGTTTCGAAAGAAACTTAATTAATGTAGAAGTAAGGAGGTTCTTCTAAGTAAGGCTTGTCCAAAGACTTAAACCAAGTTATTTCTTCCTGAGCCAAAATTCTCCCAGAAACTTATTGTATCTTTTTATGCTTATTCATAAATTTTTTTTATCTTTCATCTAAGCAATTTTCCTCATCTCGTCTTGAGGCCAATAAATACCATTTTTTCCGTAGCAAAACTTCGTGCTACTTTTTTTGTGTATTTTAATTTTCTTTGTAATATGACGTAAAAAATGTTTATATCAGGCTTATACGCATGTAAATATATGTTGCACTTTTAGTAACTCAAAAGAGAAATGAAGATTATACAAAAATAAGCTTATTAGAGTTTCTTAGATGCGATAATACCTTAAATACTTTCTTTAAGTTTTTGAAGGAACTCATCTACACTTAAATATCTAGGCAAAGTTACTCCACAAGCTAACCTGTGTCCACCACCGTTGAAATATCTAGCTACTTTTAATAAATCGTCGTTTTTACTTCTTAATTCAATTTTAGTTACAGGGATTTTTCTTTTCATATCAACCTTTCTATAAAACACACAAAGAATATCAAAATTCTTTGCTTCATTTAATTTTTCGTAAATGAAGTAAACTGGTAGACTTTTATTAGTTTCAAAAATTAAAACTTTCTTTCCATTAACTTCAAACTCTTGAGTTTTTTCTAGAATTTCTGGAGTTAGAGAATTTAGCCAATTTAAATGTTCTTCTATAATTTTTGTATTTTCCAAATTTTTCTCTAATTCTTCTAATCCCTTAAAAGCGAGAATTTTTGAAATCTGCCTAAACTTAATTATTTGTAATTTGTTATACTTCCATTTTATGGCGGAAATTAAATCTCTAAAAAATTTTGATTCCTCGCTTTTAATACTATTTGTATCTATTTCGTTCGCTATTCTAACAAGAGGAGTATCTATTCTCAATACTTTCGCGACAATTTTCGCTGCGCTCTCAGCCTCTTCAACAAAAACTTCAACATTTTTTGGAATATCTAAGTTTTCCCATAGATGATGGTCTATCCATATTACTTTTTTAAAAAGAGAGGCGATTACAGCAGATTTCGTATTAGCTGAAATATCCAAAATGTACAAAGTTTCTGGATCTAAGTCTAAAATCTTGCACAAAGTTTTATGTAATATTGAAGGCGAAGAAAAATGTAGATAAGCTTTTGGTTTATACTTCAGAATAAACGAAGCAGATATTATCCCATCGGCATCGGCGTGAGATACTATGACGTCCATAAAAAAGATTTAAATACCTTGATTTTTAATATATTTCCATCAAAAGAGGCTGAAAAGAAATGTTGGTAGGTAATAGAATTCCGTATGAATACTTCATAACAAGTGGAGTAGGAGAAAGCGATATAGCTATCCACGCTGGTTCTTTTGATCAGGCTTTAAGAGATGCAGGAATTCAGAACGTTAATATAATTACTTATTCTTCAATAATGCCTAAGAAGGCCAGAAAGGTAGAAAAGAGAGAACTGAAGTTCGGAAGTGTGGCAGAGACAATAATGGCAGTAGCTAATGGAGAGAAGGGACAAAGAGTAACAGCAGGTATAATAATAGGATGGGTTTATGACGACAAAGGAAATAAGGTTGGTGGACTAGTTGCAGAGTATCATGGGAATGATGAAGAAGAAAAGGCTAAAGAAATTTTAAGAAAAAGTATGGAGGAAATGTTTAAATCAAGATTTCACTCTAACTATCAGCTTAAAGATGTTGAAATCTACATTAGAAGTTTCATACCAAAGAAGAAGTACGGTACAGCAATAGTTGCAATAGTTTTTGTCTCTTACGAATACCCAGAGTTATAGAAATTCAGTCAGAAATTCCAAGAACAATTTTTGCCGCTTTTTGTAGTTGTAAAATTCTATTTTTGCTTATACCACTTTTTCTCGAAATTTTTTCAGCATTATCTAAAAGCTGCTCAACAGTAACTATACCAGCATTTGCAAGACTGTAAGCTTCGTCTCTTTCTATTTCTTTAAGAAATGTTATCGGATATAGTTTATACTCTTCTATCAATCTTTCTAATCCATTTTCTGGGGGAAACTTCCAAGCTATAAATTCGAGTCCTTTACACAAAGCATACCTTCTACCATGATCAGACACTTTCGTATTGCAAATGAGAATTGCTCTAGTAAACTTAAAATTGTTTTTTCCACTTTCATATCCTTTTTTCAAATCTTCTAAAGTTGAGTTTAATTGTGAAAAAACATCTAAACCAGAATATGTGTGATGATTTACATGATGCTTTACCTCTATAAGAATTATTTCATTTTCCTTTTTAGCAATCACATCTATTTCATGCTCTATGCATTCTCCTTGAATAATCAAGTTGGTTTCCACCCTGTAACCCATTGCTTCAAAAAGCTTAGCTACAAAAATTTCAAAATCTGGTTTAGAGCGAAGCATCGCTATAGCTTGTCTTAAATCGATTTGATAACCAATAGCTGGCCTATATTTTTTCATGTATTGGAAAACCATTTGAAGAATTTTTTTAGTAGGAATGCCATCATAGGCTTTTGCTTCAATCTTATCTGCAATAGATTGAGCCTGTTCTGGAGTTGCTTGTAACCTTAAACAAGTGTTTATGATTTTTTGTTTATCAAAAGGTTGTTTGCTACCATCAGCCTTAGTAACATAAATCATATTTTTATTTAGACGAAAGAAATAAAATGAATGAAGAGTAAAATAATAATATCTTTAATTCTTTTCTTTTTAGTTTTGTGTTTTCCATCTTTTGCATCTACAGTAGAAATAACACCTTCTACCTTAAATGCTACTCAAACTACTCTAATTAATATTACTGTAAACAATACTGAAATTTTAAACATTTCAAGAGTATCAGTACTTTTGCCTTATGGTTTTACAAACATTGCAAACATAGGAACTTCGGCAAACATTTCATTAGTAAATAATCCATCTCCATCGAATCTTTTAATTTGGACTAACAAAACTCCTGAAGGATTTGTAGAAAGTAATAAAGTTGAGTATTTTTGGTTCAGCTCTAAAGTACCTTCGCTACCGTCGAACACAACTTTAACAATTTTTGTAAACTTAACTTATTTGAATTCTACCGAAGAATTGTTTGAAATAAATGTTACCATTTATGATGTTGATGCCCCAATTTTTTCTAACTTATCTTATTCTAAAGCTAATAATACAAAATATTCTCAAGGATCAAATTATGGTTTTCAAATAACATTCGAAGATAACGTTAATATTTCAACCGTTATATTTTCTTCAAATTTCAACTCATCTATAAATTTAACAGTGCCTTTGTTCGCTGGAAGCAACAATAGAGGAATATATGTTGTTAATTTTACAGACCTGCCTGCAGGAAATTATTGGTTTGTATGGTATGCTAATGATACTTCCGGCAATTGGAATGTTACTCAAAATATTACATATGTAATTCAGCTTGCTGATACTCCAATATCTGTTTATATTAATGGTGTAGAAGTAAGAGATACTCAAACAATAGAATCTAGAACTACTCTCAACTTAACAGCAATTGCAAAAGGAATACTATATTTATTCGTGAATGGCACCCCTCAACTGTACAACGAAAATAAATTAGAAGTTATTGTTAGTTTAAATGACAGTGATGTAGGATTTTACGAAGCTAAGATTAATGTTTCTTCTACCAACTCTAACTATACATCAAATTCAACAGGAATAACTTTTTTTGTTAAAATAATATATCCTAGATTAAAGTTCAAAGATCTGCAAGTTCCTTCTTCTACAACTTATTCCCCTGGAGCCAGCTATACTTTTAGAATAACCTTTTACTCTTTGGCTTATCCTTTGAACAACATTTCAAATGTAAGCTTTATTTTCAACGGTCAAACTTACTATTTGCCTGTTACTAGGCAAGATAACGAAACGTATAGTTTTACTGTTAGAGATTTAGCTGCAGGAAACTATAATTGGAAGTTTTGCGCTAACGATACCCAAAATGAAATGAGTTGCACTTCTGGCAGTTTCTCAATAAGCCAAGCTGTTCCTCAATTAAATATAATAAACGTTCAAGATTATGTAGCTCCAGTTAATAAAACAATAATTGGAGTAGGATGTCCTCCTCAGTTAGTATGTAAACTTTATTTGAATGATACTGAGTTACCGAATCGATATTATGAGCTAATAACAGATAAAGCCGGCTATTACATTTTCACTTATAACACTAGCGGAAATGCAAACTATTCAGCAGCTTCAATAACAAAAACTCTAACAGTATATCCACCAAAAGAAGTTGAAACAACAACTACAACAATAGTTACCAATTTTTCTCAAAATGTCTCACAATCGCCAGCCTCTCAACAACTATACTTGCCATCTTCAAAAAATATTATAGATTTAAAAGCTAACACTCCTTTCATTATGAAAACTGAAAATCCAGATCTATTAAAAGTAACCGAGATAGAAATAACATCTATACAGGACATCAAGAATGTAGAAGTTAAGGTTGAAATAGCCTCTCCAACCGAAATACAAAAAGAGTTTTTAGAAAAAAATAAAATTTTACTAACTTACTTCAAGATTGTATCCAATGTATCTAGCGACAAAATAGCAAATGTCAAAATAAGGTTTAAAGTAGAAAAGGTGTGGATATCTGCGAACAATATCGATGATAGAAAAGTATATTTGTATAAGTTTGAAAACAATAGCTGGATAGCGAAACCTACTAAAAAAATATCTGAGGACGAAAATGCCGTCTATTATGAAGCTGAGCTGACGTCTCTTTCGCTTTTTTCTATAGTAGGAGAAGTTAGATCCGGATTTCCGTGGCTTTTTGTTTTCATTGTAATTATTGTTTTGACGATTATAGCAATATTAATCTATTTATTCCTACCAACTCCATTGATGGATGAATATGAAAAGCTGAAAAGAAGGTGGGGAGGAAACTAAAAGCTGTGGATGATGAAGAGTTAATGAAAGGTAAATAATATTTTTAAGATTTAAAGGTGAATTGAATCCTTTTTCTCCCTGTTTCCTTTTTTCCTATACTCGGTGGGGTAATCGATAATTATCTGCCTTCTAACTGTTTGGCTTTCCTCGTCATAATAAACATTCTCTATAATGGTTATTTGATTAGTTGTCTCAATCTCTTTCTTATACCTTTTAAGCATACTAATCAAGGTTTCAATCTCCATAACAATTTTTAGAATGTAAATATTTATTAAAGTATCTTATGACAAACCAAAGCTTTATGCAGTTCTCTGTATTCTACTTGCGATAGTCATGATAATTGTTTCATTAAACCATTTTGACTATCTTTTACCAACATTAGTGAAGCAATATAAATGGTTACCATATCTAAATTAATGTGAGATTTTCTTCATTAGCATATAGCATAAAAAAAGCGCCCTGGAGATTGATGGAAGAATGTCTTTCTCAGATGAATAAAATATAATACGATTAACACATGAATGAATGAATTAGGAATTATTCAAGAATTTATACTGATAAACTAAGTTTTGGAAAGAATTTCTTTTTTTATTTCCTCTATGCTCTTTCCAAAATATTCCTCAAAATTCTTAGTTAAGCTTATAATTCTTGTTCTTCCGAATTTTTCCGCTTTTATCAATCCTTTCTTCTCGAGTATCTTCAAATAATCATAAGCCTTATTACCTTGAATTTTTACTATTGTTGATTGTTTTACCGGCTGCTTAGCTATTATTATTGCCAAAGTTCTTTTTACACCTTCTGATAGTTCAGAAAAAGGAGCAATTTTAGATACTAGGCTTCTGTATTCAGGTTTAACAACAAGTTCATAGCCGTCTAAAGTTTGAATTAGCATTATTCCTCTGTTTTCATTTTTTAGTTCGCTAGAAATTTCTTCAATTATTTTTTGGACTTCTTCTTCAGGGATAGAAAATAGTTTAGAAAGATATCTTACACTTAATGGTTTATTTGAAACGAAAAATGCAGCTTCTATTAGAGCTTTCTTATTCATAAGAAAAATAGTATTAATAGAATAAGAATTTTCTATTTACTCTTATTTCTTTTTCTTTTTTGTAACTTCTACGCTTGCTTTCAAAGCTTCTAAAAGGCTTTTTTCTTCCACTTTTGGTTTTTCTTCCTCCACTTTAAATTCCTTCCTTCAAGCTTAGCTTTTATTAACTCTTTAAAAGCTTCTGTGTATCTATCTCTGAACTCTTCTATCTAAAAGTCTTCGTTTGTTAATTGTGAAATCAAAATTTTTGCAAGTTCTAACTCTTCCTTGCTAACAACAACAAGCTTTCTTATTTCATCTAACTCATTAATATCTTTAACTTCATCTTTATAGAATAAAGTATGCAATGCGATACCTTTTTTAAAAGCTCTCAAAGCAACCACATATTCTTTATTCCTTAAAATCATCTTTCCTATTGCCACCTTATTAGCAATCCTTAAAGCTTCAACAAAAAGAGAACAAGGCTTTAAACCGGCTTCTGTTGGAACTAAATAATAAGTTTTCTCGAAGAAAATTGGGTCAATTTAAGAAGCATCAACCAAATAAGCAATTTCTATGTTTTTGCTTGTTGTCAATTTTATTCTTTCAATTCCTTCCTTACTTAAAATAACCCATTGATCTTTTGAAATCTTAAATCCTTTTTCTACTTCATTCCAAGGAACTTCCTTTTGGCATTTGGGGGCATCATCTTTTGCTTTTTATCTTTGTGTGACAAATAGAATGTAAGTTATTGAAAGAAATTGCTCTAGATTGAGTTGCTGAGTAAAGCTTTACAGGAATTGAAATTAAGCCAAAAATTATGTTGCCATTTAAAATAGCTCTCATTGTGAAAATTGTTTTTAAAATAAAAATAGATTAGCTTAATTTTTGTGTATCAATTTTGAATGAGATTTATAACCACCCAAAACTCCTAATTTTGAGCCCCGCCTACGATAATTGTAAAATTTACATTGGTGTTAAGAGAAATAAGAAATAAAGAAAAAATAAAAAAGAATCCTAAGGAATCTATAGATTGCTGTTTTTTAGTCTTTCGAGTAATTCTAGAGCATTTCCATATAAAGATAGAAGGTCATTACTTTTATAGTTCTTCGTAGTTTTTAGAATTTTTTCGGTCTCTATCCTAAAATATTCTTCCAAATAAGATATTACTTCTAAAGTTGGATTACTTGAGTGCTCTTTTTTACATACTTCATTAAACGCTTTTTTTGAAAGCTTTACTACTAAACCTGCAGGCAATTCCTTTACCAATATTCCTCCGTTTGGACCATCTGTCAGATTTCTTGAATGAACTACTAAATATTCTAGAACATTACTCACTATATATTGGCAGAATTCTTCATGTTGATTTTTTCGATTTCCATGAAGATCCCAAAATAAATTTCTAAATTAAAAATATTTAAATCTTTAAATCTTTCGTGTATGTAAAAAACCTAAGCGAAGTTCCCAGATCCAATATTTAGGATAGGGATAGATTTTATAAAAAGATTGCATAGTTTAGTAGGATATAAGGAAAGGATTACACTTGAATATTATAGAGCGTATACGAAGTTTTAAAGAATAGTTTAGTGAGAAAGGGAAAAGGTTCGGAAAGCATCTAAATTTATTTTAAAGTAGGATGTTGGAAATCTTGTTGTTAAAAGAATAATAAAAATCAAAATTTAAAAATATATTGAATTGCCTGGGTAGTTGAGTGGTTAAAACGCCGCGCTCATAATAAATGAGCTTTGAATTGATGATAAGAAACGCGGAGGTCGCGGGTTCGAATCCCGCCCCAGGCAATTTGAAGCTTTCAATTTGATACAGGTTTTGGCTTATTTTATTTATGTACGCTGAAATCTATTATAATTTCCTACAGACAGTTTTTTACTTCATGCATACTAATTTTAGTTGATGGTCAGATACTTAGAAACATTACCGTTTGTTGAAAATTTTAGTTGATAAGAATTAATTCTAAATCTTCAAAGCTCTAAATATTACATCCAATTCATAACCGGAAGTCTTACTTCCAATAATAGCACCATAGCTATTTGCTATTATTCCGCTAGATACGAATGGAGAACCAAAATTTACACTACCTCTCTCTACATCTACTTTTAGAACATCTCTAACTAACATTAAGTCTTCATCAGTAGCTTCTCTATGTATAATTGCTCCTTTATTTGTTGCGAAACAAACGCTACCAACAACATTAGAATTTGCTAGTTTCGTCTTGACTACTTCAACTTTTAGAGTGTCTTCAATTTTTTTTATACTATTTTTAGAAAGCAATACACTAACTATTGCGCCTTTATCATTAGCTACTATTAAGTTCCCTATTGCAGTAAATTTTTCCTTTAAAACACAAACATCCAACCCAATTTTTTTAATTTCTTTCAATTCGTAATCTTTTATTAGATAAGGTAATACTATCCCGTTCGAGTTCATCGCAGAAAATAACCCAATAAATTTTGTTCCTCCTATTGTCATTTTTTTGTTATCAACTTTTAAAACATCGTAGAAATCTTCCTCAAAACTCGAAATAAAAATTTTATCACTTGCTCTTCCAAAAAATCCAATGTTATAGTCTCCAAAATAGTCAAAAAGCTTCTTCATTATATCAACTTGCTAGATCTACGTTAAAAGATTCGCCCTCTTTTACAATTTTTACTCTTACTTTTGTTACCGGATTTTTTATTCCTCTTCTCCAAATATAGTTGTTCAATCTGGTAGATATCTTTATTTTATCTGTTTTAAGGTGTCTCTTCAAAATTCTTTTGAGTAAAAGCATTGCTACTTCGCTTCTTCTCCAGTTTTGCTTTTTAACTAGAGTTTTTCTTAAGTTTAAAGTAAGATACTTTTCCTCTGGCATTAATAAAAAATAACTTAATAATTAATAAATTTCATCAAGATAACGACATTCCGGCCTTTTATATTCATTAAGCTTTTCATATAATTCAAAAACTTTTTCTATTGTAGAAAAATCTCTTCTTTTTATAGCTCCCAAAATTTGTTCGTATAGACATGCTACCCACCTTAAAGATCCTTTCCTCAATTCATCTTCCGGAAAACAAGTAGGATAACCATAAATCCTGGCCAAATTTATTTTAATCAGAAGAATTAGATATTCTTTATATATTTCTATATCTTCATGGGTACCACATTGTTCTAAAAATTTAACAGCTCCATATAAACTTCTAATCTTCTTTCCTCTACATTCCGGTTTTTCGGTTTTACCCCCTAACCTAAGGGCCAAATTTATCAATTCTTTTATTTCACTATTGTATTCAGCCAACATACTACTATTTGGAGGTAAAGCTTATAAGCTTTTATGCAACCCCTTCAAAAATCTACACATATAGCATAAATTTTTATGTTAATTTAGTTTTTTTTTACTCAAATTATACTATGAAAATTTTTGAAGATATAGAAGTGATTAACGGACATAAAGCTATTTTTATTGAAAGCCTTGATTTAATTGTAATTTCTGATTTGCAACTTGGGGAAGAATTGTACTTAGCAGAAGAGAAAGGAATTTTTGTCCCACAGGTTCAGCTTAAAGAGATAAAAAAAGAATTGAACAATATTTTCAAAAAAGTAAAATCGAAAAGAATTTTAATTAATGGCGATGTTAAGCATGAGTTCGGAGAAGCCAGTAGCCAAGAGTGGAGAGAAGTTATAGAATTGGTCGAATTCTTAAGAAAGAAAACAAAAGAAATAATAGTAGTTAGAGGGAATCACGATAATTATTTATTAAATATAGCCTCTAAAATTAACTTGAGAGTTTTTGACCCTTATTATTTAGAGGAAGGTTATCTCTTCACTCATGGACATAAAAAGATAGTTTATCCGCAGGATTTCCATACTTTAATAATCGGCCATGAAGAACCAGCTATCGTTTTGAAGGAAGGATTTGATAAGATTAAATTGCCGGCCTTGCTTTATGGTAAGATGAAGAATGGTAAGAGAATAGTTTGCTTGCCAGCTTTTTCTTTTCTTTCTAGCGGTACAGAGATCAATGCTGTTGATAAAGAAGATTTGTTGAGTCCGATGTTAAAAGAAGAGGTAAATGTTGATGAATTAGAAGTCATTGCAATAGATAAAGAAGTTGGTGCTCTAAGATTCGGAAAGATAAAAGATATTAAGATTAGTCTTTAACCTAATGTATGGATCCAGCTATAGAGCTTAAAGAGAACTTAATAAAGTTAATTGAAAAGTATAAAGTCGATCCTTATGAAATCTCGATTTTATATGGACATAAAGTAGAGGTTTGGATAGAAAACACGGATGCCTATGAAAAACTACAAAAATTAGAAGCCTTACTCTTGCCAACAGAAAAAAGAAAAGATAGAAAGGTTTATGAACATTTACTTCTTCCATTCATATATAAAGACAATAGCGTGAAGCTAGCTACTTTTACTTTAGTGAATCTTCCTAAATTAGAAGAGTATGGAATTGTGTCACCAACTATAATTAATTTAATAGTCACTAGGGGAAGCAATGATGTCGATAAAAAGTTGCTCAATCTAATCGACTTATTATACGAAACTGCTAGAATAAGATCAAAAAGCGATGTTAAAATAAATGATTCTGATATTTCTCCAAATTTCAGAGTAGGAAAGGTTAAATTGAAATATGTGAACGAATTTAAACCTATCATAACAAGAGAAGAAGCAGAAAGGGTTTTAATGGAATATAAACTTAATAGAAGTAGAAGACTGCCTTCTGATGAAATATCTCTAAGAGAATATCTGAATGTTGTTGGGTTAGTCTATGATGCTTTGGGTTTGCTAGATATTTCTAAAGCTAGTGTAGAGGATATTTTAAAGGTAAGAAAGGAAGTTGGAGACTTTAGAGATTGTGGTCTTTTAGATCTTCCCTTAGATGACAGATATGCTTTTATGAAATGGAAAGAGGAAAATAGATGTGGTTTACATCCATTTGAAGTTGTTGCTGGTTATTCGTATAATGGAATACTTTTATATCCTCCAATAAAAGGGAGGTTTGCAGTTTATATCGATTATATTGATGAAAGAATGTATAAAATCGTTTGTAGATTGTTGGAAAAGAAGATACCATTCACTACTGATATTAAAAAGCTACTCTATACTCTGAGAGGAGAAATTTACGTTAATGTCAATATTCCTACTCCAGAAATTCTAGGAACAGTATATTATGACGATGTTAAGGAAAAAGATAAAATCATATGGAAAAAAATAGAAGAAGTTAAATATCGATAGGCAAAACGAAATCTCTCATTTTTTAAGATAGTCTAATAGTGTCTTTTTCTTTTTTTCCTCTCGAGTTTTACTAACCTCTCTATATTGTGTCTCTTGTTTTTTATTTATTATTTTGTATATTTTCTCAAGTTGCGTTTCTTCACGAGTCTTCAACCAATCATAAATTTGTTTATAGTCAGATGGATCTATTTCATTTGATAAATCGAGATACAAAAATTCTGCACTTCTTATTTCTCCATCAGTTATTCTCAAATCTATTATCCAAGAACCTATCCAATCCGTAAGACCTTTAGTGATAGCATAGTTGTCTGGAGATTTTAATGTTGGTACCAAAACTCCTATACGACCGTTATCTAATAAAACAGCCGCCTTGTGGTAATTACCAAGTAAAACAAGTTTAAAGTCTCCAAATCTCTTTAAATATTTGGAGAATCTAACTAGATCGTAGCCTAGTGTATAAGGTGCGCCCTTATTTGGATGGTGAAGAGCGATTAATATTCCTCCCTCGTTTATAACTCCAAATTCTTCTCCAAGATAAATTAAATCGTCTCTTCTTTTACTTATTTCTCTTCCAATGTCTAATCCGGTATCTTTTTTATACCATTGATCATGATTTCCAGAAATTATATAAGTTGGAACTTTGGATCTAGGATAAACGTCTACAACATAATCTATCAAAGTAGACACATCTTGTATCACATCATCAAATCTGTGACCTCTACCATCTGTTATGTCTCCAGAATGTGTAATAAAATCTACTTGTTCTTCTTCAGCAGTTATGTATAATTTATATAAAAGTTTTAGATTTTGGTATTTGCTGTTTAAATGAGTGTCAGAAATTGCCATTAATTTTATTTTTTCTTTACCAAAATCCATTTCAGTTGGTGCTATGCTATTATCGATAAAATCTCTATAATCATAAAAATACTTGTCCGAAACTTCATCATAAATTATTCTTGATTTAGAGACGTTTTGTTTTTTCTCTAGGTTGCTCATTATCTCTTTTACCTTTTTTTTGCTTATTCTAAGTTCTCTAGAGAGTTCCCCCATTGAACATTCTCCCTTTCTATAGAGAATTGATACAGCTCTTTTTTCAAGTTCCGACAAACCATTGTAGTTAGGCTCTTTTATAAAATCTTTTTCTCTCCAATATTCCTTAAGTGGAAAGAATTTAACTCTTGCGTATTGCAAATATCTTACATCATTTTCATCATTCTTTCTACCCAAGGATAATTCTACTACAACTACACCAATTATTGGATCTATATTTTTTCTAGCTAGAGACGGCGTTTGAGAAATTAGAGATGGTAACAATATACCATATACAATTCCGTTTCTGTACGGAATTATAGAAAAAGAGTGATATCCCCCGAGAGCTAAAATAGTCTTTTTACCTTTCTCAACTTCTAGATTTTCCATTCTTCTTTGAAGATCATAAGTTTTTCCAACAGGGTTTTTTTCATAGGTTACAGGATTTTCTGCTATTATTTGTACATTTGTATCATATATTGTAAATTTGTGTATACCAACACCTTCAGGAATTATATCTTTTCTTACTTTTCCTAACTCTTGAACTAGATTTATTGTTCTCCCCCTCTCATACAATACATCTTGTGGACCTGCAACTACATGAGTCTTCAAACCAATATTAGAATGGGGAAAGATTCTCCTCGCTAATTCTATCTGATCTGATGGAGATTTAACCAAAATTTCTCCAAACTTTCTTTTATATTCCTTACCAGCAAATAGATCTCCAACAAGTATTATTAGATCTGTGTTATAACTATCAAATACTTTCCAGGCGGCTCCTAACAAACTAGCAGAAGAATACTTACTTCCTATATGAGTTTCTGACGCTAATCCTATTATAAATTTTCTCAACTTTTCCTCAACAGGAATGTATTCATCTGACGAAAAATCTTTAGATGCCAATTTTAGCATGTCTCTTTTTCTACTTACATAAACTCTTTTAGAATTATCTAAGAATCTAATATTATCTGCAAGAATAAGAAGGCGATACTTGCTTACGCCCAATTCATCCGTCAACTTAGAAATAGAAATTTTATCTACCTTTAATAAAATGTTGTATAATTTTTCTGAAAGTTCCATCTCTTTATTTCTATTCATTTAAACTTTATAACTTTAACCTTTTTATTTTTTCCGCACTCCAAAATATATCTTGAGGGAAATAGATTAGATTGCTTGTTTCATTTTCCTTCCAATGAGAATACTTGAAGTAAGGTGGAGAAAGGCTGCTAAACTAAAAATTAGTGAAAATCCAAATGTCATTACTAACATTCCTGAAACTATTGATGCTGCACCATAAAATATGTTCCAGCTAGAGTCAATTAATCCCATCTCCAATCCTCTTCTTTCTCTTTTTGTACACTCAGCTAATAAAGAGTAGAATGAAGGCATTTGCATAGCATACCCTACTGCACCAATTATCTCAGCAAATAATATTTGATAAAAGTTCGACACGAATGGATAAAGGAAAATCGAAGACGAAACGAGAATTCCACCAATTGTGAATACTTTTTTCTTTCCAATTTTATCAGATAGGATTCCAAATGGAATTTCTAAAATTCCTACAACTATCCAATAAATTCCAAGTATTATTCCAACGTCTTTCAAGCTTCCAGAAATTTTTTCGAAGTATATGGCGTAGACAGGTCCAATAATTCCCATACTTGTGGCTATCAAAATCTGGGCTAATGCTAGCAAATAGAGATTTCTCCTCATACCATTCACCTTTCGATGACGATGGATCACTCATGCTTCTCACCGATCCTATTCAAATTTTTAGTGAATATAAAATATGGATAGTCTTAAGATACTTTAAAGATTAGATAGGAAAATAAATGACTCTAATTATTTTTTTGTCGCACAAATATAAAAAGCTTTCTCTTTAAAGAGACGAAATTTCATTAATTATTTTCTCAACTTCCTCCTTTTCTGCTTGCTTACCAGATTCTAAAATTTCTTTTAAAGAATTTGAGAAATACTCTTCTATATCTCCTTCTATATTAACTCTTCTTTTTTGAATTATGGTTGTTGGTCTTATGGCTCCTCTTATTATAGCTTCGTTGTCTAAAGGAGTAACAACTACTACGCCTATTTGCTTTTCGTTTTCCAAAATCTCAAATATTAAATCACCAAGCTTAGTTTCTCTCAATTTTCTTACGGTGTATTTTGCTTCTTCTCTTTTTAATATATCGAAAAGATTTTTCATTATTTCTTCTTCTGGAACTCTCTTAAAACATTCGATTTTAATTGTATCCCATTTCCAGTTTATCCTTTGCTCATCTATTTCATAATCTATTGAAATTCTAACAACATCTCCTTTTTCGAGTTTTAGCCTTTCCACAAAAAGAGTATAAAGTGCTTTGTTTAATTCGCCTGCTGATCTAGCAATTTCTTGGCTTGAGAGTTCTCCGGCTTTTACTTTATCTTTTAGTTGAGCAAAGAGCGTCTTTCTTATTTTTGATGCATAGGCTCCAAGAATTACTGCCCCGCTTCTCAAAGTGGACATATGATATATTTTCAAAATTACTTAAAAATTTTATGGTGAACATAAAAATTTTTGGAGGAGAACGAGAGATTGGAGGTAATAAAATTCTTTTAGAATTCAAAAACACGAGATTAATGCTCGATTTTGGTTTGAGTTTCACTCAAGAGAAAAAATACTTTTCAGAATTTTTGAAACCAAGAATGTTAAATGGGTTTTTAGATTGGGTTGAGATGGGGGTTGTTGCCAAGTCATTTAGATTTGCCAATATATAGAAAAGATTTTTTGGGACATCTTGGAATAGATCAACCAAAAGAAAAATTCTTAGACGGCTTACTATTATCGCATGCACATTCGGATCATTCAGCTCTAATTCATTTTTTGAGAGAAGACATTCCGATATTTTGTAGCAAAGAAACTTACCTAATATTGAAAGCCATTGAAGATACTTCTCAAACACTTCTTTCTGATTTAGTTACTTTAAGCTTGAGATTTCATTTCGTTCATGGAAGAGAAGGTTATAAAAGATTGGTTGGAGACGATGCTATTGTAGAAAGAAATTATCAAATTATAGAACCTTACAAAAAATATCACATAAATGACATAGAATTTCAAGCTTTTCCTGTAGATCATTCTATTCCAGGTGCTTTAGCTTTTGTTGTTTATGGGGATGAAGAGAAGATTGGCTATACCGGAGATTTAAGATTTCATGGAAGAAAAGGAAGTCAAACAAGAGAATTTGTTTCTCGAGCAAAAACTGAAGGTTTAGATATCTTTTTTTGCGAAGGAACGAGGATCGATGAAGAAGATGTTCAAAGCGAGGAAGATGTTGAAAAAAGGGCTAGAGAAATAGTTGAGAAGACTGATGGCTTAGTTGTAGTAAATTATCCTGCCAGAGATTTGGATAGAATGGTGAGTTTTTTCAATGTTGCTAAGAAAACTGGTAGAAAGCTTGTTGTTAATACAAGACAAGCTTATCTTTTGAAACTTTTTGAAGAAGCGGGAATAAAAGGATATCCAAAGCTTTCTGATGCTGTTGTCTATGTTGAAAAAAAAGGGTGAGGAATTTTAGGTAAAGATTATTTTTATCATTTTCAAGATGTCGGCTGGGTTAAAAGTTCAGAAGTTGAGAGAAGATTTTTAGAAGCCGATTATGATAAGTGGGAAAGAGAGTTTTTAGAATTAGACAACATGGTAACTGCTGAAGACATAAGAGATAGACAAGAAGAATTCATTTTTAGATGTGATAATTTTGAGTTGCAAGAGTTAATTGACGTAAAGCCAAAAAATGGAGTTTACATTAGATCTAAAACGGAGCCTTTTGATGACGATATGGTTATAGAAGAAAACAGAGTTAGAAACTGGCTTACACACTTTAATTTGCCAATGCATCAAATTCATGCTTCTGGGCATGCGAATGGAATAGAAATTAGAGAAATGATTAAAGAGATTGGACCAAAGAAGTTGATTCCAATACATACAGAAAAACCAGAATTGTTCTTCAAATAGTCGCTTATTAAAAATAAGCAATCTATAAGTATCTTATAGCAATTGTTTGCTTTTTGGGCATATTAAAAAAAGAAGTGGATGAAAAATTTTACCTAGATACAAACATAATTTTTGGATACTTTCTTAAGAAAGTATCAGAATTAAAAGGCGAGGTTAAGTCTTCTAAAGTTGCTGAGTTTTTAATTGAATCAAAAGATAAGATAAACTACAATGTTTCTATTTTGACAAAAGTTGAAATAGTTAGAAAACTTAAAAGTGAGTTCTTGCTTGACAATACATTAATAGAAAAAATTTGGAAGTCTTTTATTCTAGATGTTAATTGTACAGAAATAGAGGTTAACATTAATGTCTCAGAACTATACAAAGAGATACTAAGAATTGTCTCATCAATTCCTATAAGAAAAAGAGTAACTAACCTGGAGCATCTAATAATAGCGAAGAAAAAGGATTTAATTTTTGTCACAGGAGATGATGAAGTTTTGAAAAAATGTAAAGAATTCTATCCAAGAATATGGAGTTATAGGGATTTAAGAAGATTCTATTCAAATTTAAATATAGGGTGAACTGAATGAAATCAGAAGAGTTAACTAAAGAGGAGAGAGAAGAAGTTTGGATGGAGTTTGCAAAAATAGTTTTGAAAAGGTTAGATTATTGGAAAAAACATAATCCAAAAAAATACAGAGAATTTTGGAGAGAATATCGGAAACTTGAAAAGGCTTTTAGCGAAGATTTAGATGATGAGAAGAAAAAAGCAAAATGAGAATTTTTATCAACTCTTTTTCGTTAATTGAATTGTCTTAATTTTGTTTTTGGATAAATCTAAAACTTCTTTGAAGCAACCCATCAAGTAAATTGAGATTGCTTGTATTAAAATTGCTGCTATCAAAACGTATTGACTGTAATCTATGAGAAACGAAACGAAGAATTGAGGGAATATCAAGTATAGTATGCTTAGGCCAACAGATGCGCTACAAGAAACGCTTAGAGTGCAAGCTTGCAGTGCAGCTAATCCAATACCAGAAGCTAAAATTCCTAGTATAGATTTTTCGTATGTTCTAGCTGATTTAATCCTTTCTTTGATTGTTCTAACGATGCAAGTGAGGACTATACTGAAGAGAATCATGTAGATTATTGCTAGATAAGCATACTTGGTTTCAAAAACTGTTCTTGGAATTAAAAAATATGAAATTAGCAAACCTATAACAAAAACGATTTTGCAGTAATGGCTTTCGAAAACTTTGTACAAAAAGGTGTTTTTTATTTTCTTGCTAACCATTGAAGATTTTTAATCAAGCCTAAATTTAAACTTAAGTTAAATTCTTGCAATCTCATAAATTAGATGATAAAAATCAAAATTGGCAAAAAGGAAATAAAAGCTAATGTAGCTGATAATTTTTGGAAAAGATTCATTGGCTTAAGTTTTTCTAAAAAGAAAAATTTGCTTTTTGTAATGCCATATGAAGATAAGTGGTCTTTTTGGATGTTTTTAGTTAGATATCCAATAAAGATTATTTTCATTGATAGAAACAAAGGGGTTGTTGATGTGAAGTTTGCTGAACCAATAACATTAAATCCGAAAATATGGAAAATTTATTCTCCGAAGAGAAAAATGCAAATACGTTTTGGAAACGCCTTTTAACTTAAAAGTAAAGATTGGAGAAAAATTGTATTGGTAGTTTATCTTTTATTTTTGAATGATTTAACAACAATAAATAGCAAAATAAGAGCTAGAATTTCTGTAGTTAATGCAAAATAAATCATCGAAGATGGAGAAATTTCATAAAGATAACCATAAATTGCTGATCCAACCATCCAAGCTATTCCAAAACCTAAACCAAAAACTCCGTATCCGAACGCTCTTTTGTTTTCTGGAAGAATATCAGCTATGGCTGCTCTTGCGTTGCTTTCATATATTGCCATAACAATTCCCCAGAAAACGCTAGCAATTGCAACTGAGATGAAATCTTGAGTAAAGAGGAATGGAATTATTAGAATTGAAGCTATTGGTGCAAAAACCAAACTAACTAAACCAAATTTATCGTACATTAAACCAATGGGCAATGCTAGCAAGCCATCTGCTAACATTGCTATCAAATAAAATGTTGCTATAGAATAATCTGGAAATACATTACTTGCTTTTAAAATGTAAGAAACGTTTACCCAAGAAATGAAACCTAAAGCAACTAAAGACATAGCAATTGAGTAAAGCCAAAAGATTTTCATGTTGTTTTTGCTTTTCAAATTATTCTTAAAAGTTTTCTCCGCCGCTTTAACGTTTGGATATTCAAAGTAAGCTCCAAATAAGAAGAAAAGAGCGAGAAAAGCTGGAATTGCTAAAATGAGAAAAGTTATTGGATAGTTTGAGTTTGTAACAAAAAGAGAAATTGAAACTATTAATGGACCTGCTACAGCCCCTATTTGGTCTAAAGCTTCATGCAACCCAAAAGCCTTTCCTCTTCCCATCTTTTCTGTAACTTCAGCGAGAATAACATCTCTTGCTGGAGACCTCAGACCTTTTCCTATTCTTTCGAGGAAAATTAAAAGAATGGCAATAAACCAGTTTCCTGAGAATGCTAAAAGAGGAATTGCAATTAAATTTATCACATAGCCAGAAATTGTTAAACTCCAATAGACTTTGCTTGACTTTAATCTTGTTGCTATCATTCCGCTGATGAATCTTGAAACATAACCTAAAAATTCTCCAGCCGTTGCTAAACTTGCGAGAAAAGCTGAAGCACCTAAAACTTTAGCGTAAGAACCAAAGATTGACCTTCCGCCTTCATAAGTCATATCTGCAAAAAGAGAAACTAGAGAAAGAAAAATGAGAACTTTGAACATTTTCTTGCTTAGGTTTAGCTTCATTGAGAGTTGTTTGATTTTGAAAAATAAAAGTTTGAATAATAGAAATAACAGCTAATTATTAAGTTTTACTTAAGAACTTCCCCTACTCTTCCTACTATCTCTGGCCCAGGTTTTAACGTTTTCTTACCAGGCTCCCATTTTGCTGGGCAAGCCTCATCAGGATGTTTATACACATATTGGAAAGCTTTTATTTTTCTTACAAGCTCTTCAGCATTTCTACCAACGGAATAATGATTTATTTCAGAACCTACTAATATTCCATCCGGATTTATTATGAACGTTCCTCTTAAAGCGAGTCCTGAGCTTTCATCGTATACACCAAAAATTCTTGAGATCGTTCCTGTTGGGTCTGCTGCCATCTTCCATTTTGAAATCTTTTAATAAAGGTTCATCTCTACACCAAGCAAGATGAACGTATTGTGTGTCAGTCGAGCAGGTTATTACCTCAACGTTTTCTTTTGTTAGCTCATCGTATTTAGCATTAATGTCCGCAAGTTCGGTGGGACAAACAAAAGTGAAGTCCGCTGGATAGAAGAAAAAAATTACCCATTTGCCTTGCTTAAGAATGTCATAAAGATTAATTTGTCCGAAACCTTTTTTATTTGGATCGTAGTATGTGATTTTAAAGTCAGGCACTTTTTGGCCAACTTTTACTTCTTTTGTACTCTCATCCATAATTTCTCTAACCTCCATTTTTTATTAATTTGCCCCGCGTTTTTAAATATTTATACAAGGAAATCTGCTCCCCCAATTTTATTTATAGTTGGTTTCATTATGTTCAAATATTAAGAAAAATTTTTTAGATGCTATCTTAGATTTGTTTGCTAGCCGTAAATAAAAAGTGGAGGAAATGAATTAGAGAATATGTGAGTCGAATATCCAAAAGTTTGCACTTGTATTGCACACTTTATAAGCCTATAATTCAAAGACAGATGTTATCCAAATAAGATTTCATTACATTAAAGTTAGACAGTTCCCAAAACAATGATTTAAAGATTTTCTCTCAATCTATTTCATGAAGGCTTCAACATTAGAAAAAGCACTTAAAGCAATATTCGCTAAGCTAGAAGAAATGAAATTTAAGTACGTTTTATTCCAGTCAAAATGGGAAGATTATGTAATCTACACTCTCATAAAATTTGGTTAACCGACTAGAATCTACGTAAAAATTCCAAAAGGCAGTCCTTATTTTGATAGATGGAATTTCCATTTTGACCCAGAATTTTCAATAGTTCTTTCTTATGCTGGTCATAAACTTCCTTGGGAAGATGTGGAAAGAGATAATGAATGGTACTGGGGTTTTACTTCTAAGTATGAGGGAATAATGGGAGGAATAGGTTCTTTTGCTAATAAGAATAAAATCTACACTACTCAAGATTTCCTTATTGATATAAGAACTCTTATCAAGGAAAAGGTGAAAACACAAGAGCTTTCTGTACTTAATGAGACAGATGAAGACGATGAATTCTTATTACTATACAAGAAAGATTGGTGCTGCTGGGAAGAATATATGAAAGCTTTGTATTATCTTAGAAAATCGATGACATATGAGAAATCTTATAGGAAAATGCAAAGAGAGCATTATCTTAAGTGGCATAAGAAAATAAAGAAAGAAGAGATAGTTGGTCCTATTGAAATAGAGTTTGACGATTTAATCCAAATTTCTCCATCTTTAGTTTCTCTCTTCACTTTAGCTTCATTTTTAGAGACAATGTTTTTGATTATAAGAAAAATTCAAAACAAAGACAGAAAGAGATTTAAGAGTTAAGTTTTAATGGGATTTATTGGTGAGAAAAGTGAGTGATGACAGATTGTATGAAGAATTGGAGAAAATAAAAAAGATAACTGGCTTGTTCATTAAGGATTTCTTTTCTAGGGCAATGACTAAAGAGAGATTGATGAAAATAGTTAGTCAAATTAAAGAATGTGAGCAAAGGCTTATTAGAAATTATGATGAAGAGAAGATGAAGGTTTACAATATAGGTAAGACGATTGGAAGAATTGAAGCTTTTCTTGCTTTGGAGAAAGTGAAGATAGAAGTTTTGGATGAATTGGAAAAGAAGAAAGCAAAAGAAAATAAAAAATAACATAAAAACAGACTTTGATTATTTTGATTGAAGTTGCTCTAAATCTTATTTCTATTGTAGCATTGACTTTGTTCTTAAAGGAGAATGAATATTATTATAAAGATTAAAGGGTAATTGAAGCCTTATTTCTGTATACTTATTCTTGCTAGTAGTCTTAAAAGAATTATATTTATAATAATGCAATTACTATATATGACTTTCATCATTGCATTGAGATGGGGTAATGGAATTTTGGTTACAGCTGATACCAGAGTTTCAAGCATGATAGGAATAATGAGAGAAGAAAAGAAAATTTTTCCAATAGGGTTTTACATAAATGGAGAAGAATATGATTTAGCATTATTGGCAGGTTCTGGAGATGCAACAATTATAAAACAAAACATGGAAAATATTCAAAAATTTTTGAAAACTGGTTTATATCTCTACAAAAACCGAGAAGCCCCAAAGAAGATGAGATGGAGAAGATAGTTCATGAAATTGAAAATTATTTGATAAATAGATATTCTGAGTTGAAAAACGCTGGCATTGAAGTAGATACTACAATGCTACTCGCAAGTGTAACTCAAGAGGGAAATCCAAAGTTGTATAAGTTTGATGACAGAGGTTTGTGTGAACCTCTTCACGATAATCCGGGATATGCACTAATAGGTTCCGGAACATTAACAGGCGGTTTATTATTGTTAAAACTATTTGATTATGATCCTATAAAGTTCATTGGTGATAGAGGATTATTTTCATCATTTTTAATAGATTGTGTCAGTGAAGTTGATACGAGTGTTTCACCATTTACAGGAGATTCTTACTATATAAGATGGGATGAAGATAAGAAAAGGGTTCTTGCGGGCTCATTGTATCCAGAAATGATAAAAGAATTCAAAGAAAAATCTGCTTTAAGAAAAAGACTTATCCCATTGTTTTGGTTTATGTTAGATAGCTTGGGTGAAGAGAAAATAATTGAAAGCTGGAAGGAATTAGTAAGACAAATAAAAGATGAGAACATTAGAAACACAATAAAAGAAATGATTGAAAAAGTTGGAAAGGAAAGATGAAGACTTAAAAGTAAATACTATTCATTCAATAATTCTCTTAGATTACATTCGCCAGCTTTTATTTCATCTTCCATTTTCACTTTCCATTGATAATAACTCAAATTATTTATATTAATTTCGTATACTTTGATCCACTCAATATCATATTTCAAATCTTCATTTAAAGAATAATCCACAAAAATTAATTCTACCTTATTAGATGGATTTAGAATGAAATCTATTTGAGCTCTTTCAAGAACAAATTCTTTATTAATAGAGCTTTTTACTTCAACATAAATTTGGTCATTACCCATTAAAGTCAAAAAATCCGTTGGATTCAGAATTAATTCGAATCTGACATTTTTACTACCTGCCTTTTTCTTTTTTATAAATAATAAAGCAATGTTATAGCTTAAGTTTTCTCTCAAAGCTCCTAATTGGTTATCTATTTTAGATTCTCTGCTCACTCTTCTTAAAAATGTCTTAACATTTTCATTATTTATAATATCCTTAAACGGTGCTATATCTAAAAATTCGTAGCTTATTCTTTTTTCTTCTCCAGTTTCTACATATTCGGTAAAGAATTCTCCAAGTTGTTCTCTTAACTTATTTACAATCTCTTCCAGTTTATATTCAGAAATTTCTGAAGGTAAAAACAATTCCCCTATTGAAATAATTTTACCACTTTTTGATTTAAATTTCAATCCTCTTAATTCTTCTATTAATTCATCTACCAATATCTTCTTATTTGAATCTCGAATTTTTTTGAGATAATTAACATACAATTCGGAAATCAATAAAATGGTATCTTTCTTTTCCTCTTCAGGTAATGTTTCGAATTTTTCAACTAATGATCTAAAATATTCTTTAAGGTAATAAAATATATTTTCAGAAAGTCGTGATTCAAGTTCTTCATTTAAACTCTCTGGCAACTCAAATCTTGGATCTAATATTTCCTTATCCTTTATCAGTTCTTTAATTTTGTTTATCGGATCTTTATTAATCTTAAAAATTTCAAATAATTCTGGAGGCACTCTTACTATTTTATCTTTCGAAACCCACTTACCATCTATAGTTAGAAACACATCACCAGAATTTATAAAGTCTTGAATTTTTAGAATAAGATTCTCATCAATGATGTTTTGGTAGGTTTTTTCCGCCCACAAAACTGATAGGAAGTTATATTTAAATCTTTCGTCTCTCTTAAAGAATGGCACTATCTCTTCTTTTATAAATTTTGATATATTCAAAAGAATAGACCTGTTCCATTCTCCTTCTAAAATGATTCTACTTTTCGATATATCAGCAAGAAAATCTCCAGCAGGTATGAAGTGTAAATTACTCAAAGGTGTTTGCTTCAATGGTACAAAACTATATGGAAGAATATGGAGTGTAGCCTGGTTCTCTTTTTCTAGTGTTACATTTTGATCTTTTCTTAGTTTAAAGGCCACATAAATCTCTCTCTTAGCAATTTTATCTCGTTTGTATTCTTCTAGTAGTTCATTTTCTTTTTTCAAAATATCTTGGGGTACTTCGTATTCTTTTCTGAAGATAAGATAATACAAATTCTCTTTTCCACCACTAATGGAAAAAATTTCGTAGTTTTCTCCGTTTTCAATTAGTTTTTTCTCATACGTAATTTTTCTTTCTGAAGTTTCTATAATAATCCTTTGAAGGTGTGGAAGAAATAATAATATTCGAGGATTAATGCTATTTTCGCTCAACATCCAATTTGTTAATTCTTTTATCATTTCTCTATTTTTTAGTTTTATTCTAAAACCGACATTATACTCTGGTGGAATCTCAAAAGATTCCTCATTTATTAATAACGGATATACTTGGAAAAAGGCCTTGAGAAACTTTTCATCTATAGCATCTTCCCACACTTCATTTATTGCTTCTTGCTTTAGTTTCTCTTTATCAAAAGAGAAAAATATAAATTTTCCGGATTCTCTATTAACAGATCCTATACTCACGCTTTCTGAGATTAAAAAAACTGACTTGAAACCTATACCTAAAAAACCTATATGGAGAGCTGGAGTTTTATTTGAGAAATATTTTCCACATATACTATCAATACCGTCTTTTGTAAATGGTTTGCCATTATTAAAAACTGTTACAAAATCTTCTTCAATTTTAAATTTAATCTCACTACTTTCAGCATCATCAGCATTCTGTATAAACTCTTTTACGAACCTGAATACATCGTTTAAATTTTCTACATTAAATTCTTTAAACAAATTTCTCAAAGTTCCTATTAACGTGCCTCTAGGAACTTTTTTAGATATTACATCTCTCCAATCGGCTCTAATTCTCTCTATTGTTTCTTTTAGTTCTAGATCTATTTCCATTTTATATTATTTTGTTTGTAGTTATTAAGTCTAATACTCTGCTAAAAAATTTAAGTTAAAAATAAACTATCTTATAACCATCTTATAGCAATTAACCTCTTTCCCAAACTTAAAAACTTTAAATGAAAAGTTATTCAAAAAAACTTCAAGACAGACCATTAACAAGATTGCTTCAAAAAGGAGTTAGCAGTTTATCTAACGCTGAACTCTTAGCAATAATTTTTGGTAAAGATGTCAATTGGAAAGGAAGGAAAATTACAGCTTTAGAATTGACTCAAAAAGTTTTGAGAAAGTATGATTTGAAGAGATTGGCAAAAGCTAGCATTGGCGAATTAGAAAAATTCTTTGGAATTGGAAAAGTTAGAGCTGCCCAAATTCAAGCAATTTTTGAGTTAGCGAGAAGAGTTAATTCTTATGTTGAAGATGTAAGTCCAATAATTGAAAAGCCTGAAGATGTTTTTAAAATTGTTGGAAGCGAGATGCAAGATTTGGAACAAGAAGTTTTGAAAGTTTTGTTGTTAGATTCGAGAAATAGGTTGATTAAAGTTGAAGATGTGTTTAAAGGAAGCTTGAATGAAAGTGTTTTCTCAGGTAGGGAAATCTTCAAGCTAGCTTTTGATTATAATGCTGCTTCAATAATTTTAGTTCACAACCATCCTTCTGGAGATGCTGAACCTAGCGATGCTGATATTCAAATGACGAAAAGAATTATGAGATTAGGGGAGCTTTTAGGAGTTAATGTCTTAGATCATTTGATTATAGGAAGTAATTCTTTTAAAAGTGTGAAGGAGAGTTTTTAGAATGGAATTGCTGTCATTTGAAGAATTTGAGAAATATTACGATAAGATTAAGAATGATGAAAATAAACATGAGTTATTCTATTGCAGTTTATTTGACATTACCTCTATAGATGAACGGCAAGTTGGTAGAAGAATGAAAGAATTTAGGGAAATAGAAAAGGATGTAATAGAAAAAATCCGTTTTGTGTTTAATCCTCTTTTTAAAAAGAAGAAAATTGAAAATTTCGAAGAGTTCATGAAAAAGAATGTCTATGCTGATAGATTGTGTAGATTAATCATAAAAAAAGAATTAGAAAAGAAAAGATTGAATGCTTATCTTTTAGAGAATATGGATTTAAAGACTAGTGAAATTACAATTGAGATTAAAAGAATAATAAGTGGAAGCAATTTTTTAGAATACGTAGAAGATATAGTCGAGAAATACACAAACAAAAATGAAAAAATTATAGTTTTGCTTATTTTCCCTCAATTTGAAAACGAAAATTATGAAAGAATTTCACAATTGATAGAAATCTACTATATTGTTGAAGAATATTTGAAATTAAAGATACAGAACGACAACATTAGGGTTTTATGTCAGTATATCACAAAGAAATGCACAAAGAACTACAGCTTGTTTAAGCTCATAGAACGCCTTACTGAAGTAATAAATTGTTTAAAAAGAATTTAATATTGGTTGGTGCGGTAGGATGGTGATCTCATGAAAAATAACAAAAAGAATAGGGAAGTTTTAATCTACCTTATAAAAAAACTGATGAAAAGAAAGAGTTTCTTCGGGAAATTGCAAGTCATGAAACTAATGTTTTTAATAGAACATTATGATGCTGATTCAAAAACGATAAGAGAAGATAGTTTGCTTGGAAATGAATATTACATTTACTACTTAGGACCATTCTCTTTCGAAGTCTCAAAAGAGTTTGATAGGCTGAAAGAAGAAGATCTTAAAGAAGAGGTTAAGCTAGATGAAGATTTAAAGAAAAAAGTAGACTTTGTGATAGATAATTTTGGAATGAACGATGGGAGGACTCTTCAGAAGTTTTGCTTAAATTTACTCAACATTTCAGTAGAAGAAAAAGGAAAGTATATGGGATTTAAGATTAAGGAAGTATTGGAGATAAAAAGAAATCAACAAGTCCAAAGTTATCTAAACTCTTCTAAAATTTAAACCTTTCAAAACAATCATTAATTAATGAGCAAATATTCTACACCTTCTGAGAGGTTCTATACTTCTGAACCAATTGGATATGTAGAAAACACTATTAGACAAAGACTTGTAGAGATGATAAACGAGATTATAAAGGAAGAAGGCTTGCCTTTTGAAAGAGCTGATGTGGACGTTGAGAAAAAATTGCCAGATGGTCAGTCAAGAAGATTTCCCGATATTGTCATATGGAAAAGCGTCAGAATAAAACCAGTTTGCCATATTGAATTGAAAGATCCTACGCAAGGTTGGACTCCTTATGACTGGGAATTAATTAACGATGCTCAAGCTAAAGCCAATCTTCCTCCTACAAGCCCATTTTTTGCTACATGGAATGTTAATGAATTGGTTCTATGGAAAACGTATGAAGAGGCTACATCATGGGAAGAGAAAAGAAAGAGCAGATACGAGTTTGTCAAAATTAAAGACCTAAGAGAAATGGATGACCCCGAAATTCAAAAGAAAATTAAAGAAGGTCTAAGAAAATTCTTGAAAGAGCTTGTTGAGTTTTTGGAAGGAAAGAAAGAACTACCAACACTACCAATTGATGAATTTTTCATCTATTCTCTTAGAAATATTGTAGATGCTTCTTATTATCCTATTGCTCTCGAAGTTAGGAAAAAATCCAAGGAAGATAAAGAATTTAGAGAAAGACTTATTGAATGGTTTGTATCTCAAGGTTGGAATGCACCAATTATTGATGATATCGAACCATTTGAGAAAGTTGCCAGACAGTTCTTATACTTACTTTTAAACAAAGTAATGTTTTACAATACTCTTAGAAGAAATTTCCCATCCTTAGAGCCAATAAAATTAGAAGAAGGTATTGAAGATGGTGAGCTTCTCAAGAAGGAATTGCAAAAGTATTTTGATGAAGCTGAGAAAACGACAAAAGATTTTGAAGCAATTTTTGGATTTGATTTCTTAGAAAGAGTGCCAATACCAAAATCAATAGTTCCAAGCTTGAGGAGCTTTATCAATGGTTTCTCTAAATATGATTTTTCTAAACTCGGATACAAAGATGTTGGGCATATATTTGATAGATTAATTCCTGATGAAGAAAGACATAAGCTTGGACAATATTTCACAAATCCTGACGTAGTTGATATAATTAACACATTTTGCATAAAAAGTCCTAATGCAAAAATTGCAGATTTTGGTTGTGGTGCTGGAACATTTTTAGTTAGAGCTTATGCTAGAATAAAGTATCTTTCTCCTTACAGATCTCATAAAGAAATAGTAAAGCAGTTAATTGGAGTAGATATATCAAAATTTGCTGCACATTTAACGATGATTAATCTTGCTGCCAGAGATTTGAGTACAATAGAAAATCCTATTGTAATTTGCAAAGATTTCTTTGATATAAAAGTGAGCAAATTCAAGGAATGGAAAGAATTTATGAAAATTTTAGCTGAAGGTATAGGAAAAGAAAATATAAAAGTTGAAGTTCCCGATGAGTTAGACGCTGTTGTTGGCAACCCTCCTTATACAAGACAAGAAGAATTGGATGCTTATGTTGAAAACTATAAGGAGAAGTTACAACAAACATTAAAAGAAGATTGGGGAGAAGACATAAAGTTAAGCAAGAGAGCAGGAATTTACGCATACTTCTTCATTCATGGTTTGAGATTTTTGAAAAATGGAGGAAGATTTGGTTATATTACATCAAATGCGTGGTTGGATGTTGATTATGGAAAACATTTGCAAGAATTCTTTTTGAAACATTGCAAAATTGTTGCGATAATTGAAACAAAAGAAAGAGTTTTCCCTGATGCTGATATAAACACGGTAATAACAATTTTGGAGAAATGTGGTGATGAGAATGAAAGAAACAACAATCTTGTTAAGTTTGTTAAACTAAAAGTATCGCTTAAAGAACTGATTCCAGATGATGAAAAAGAGAGATTTAAGTTTCTTGAGGACTTTGTTAAGAAAGTAGAAAACGCTAAAGAGTTGTATGAAGATGAGAAGATAAGAATATATCCAAAGCTTCAAAGCGAATTGTGGGAAGAGGGATATGATGAAGAAAGCAAAGAATATGTTGGCTCTAAATGGGGAAAATATATAAGAGCACCGGAAATATTTTTCATAATCCTGAAAAAAGCTCGAAATATATTAGTTCCACTAGGAGATTGTGTTTATGGAATAAAAACCGGAAACAACGAATTTTTTATTCCTGATAAGAAGCACTTTAAAGTAGAAAAGAAAAACGGATATTTCTTACTTATAGATAAAAATTCGGGTAAGGAATCATTTAAGATTGAAGAAAAATTTGTTGTACCAGTAGTAGAATCGCCAAAATCATATTCAAAACTTATAGTAAAAGATTACAAACATCTAATATATATCACTGAAGACAACCTACCAAAAAAGAATGACAAGATTATGAAATACTTAGAATGGGGGGAGAGAAAAGGTTTTAACGCAACTGAAACATGTGCAAATAGAAAGATATGGTATGTTTTACCAAAAGTACCATCAGCTTACATTTTTATACCAAAGTCAAGATATAACAGTTTTAGAGTTTTTTATTCACCAATGGAAATTTACTACACGGATAGCTTTAACGGAATACTCGGATCTTTTGGATCAAAGGATAATGCAAAATATACAGCTGCCATTCTAAATTCAACTCTTTATTTCTTGATTTTAGAGATTCAAAGTAGAACTGTATTAGGTCAGGGTGCAACATCTATGATGAGATATGAAATGGGAAAAGTTCCGATTATTGACTGTAGAAGACTGAGTAAAAAACAGCTAAAACAATTGGAAGATATTTTCAATATAATATCAAAAAGAGAAATTGGTTCTGTTTTTGAAGAGATTGGTGCTAATTCTCCTGAGGAAGTTTCATTAGATAAAGTAAAACCAGATAGAAGAGAGTTAGATAAAATTGTAATGGGTGAAATTTTAGGTTTAACAGAAGAAGAGCAATTAGAAGTATACAGAGCTGTTATTCAGCTTGTAAAAGAAAGAATTGAAAGAGCTAAAAGTGTAGAAAAAGAAAAGAAAAAAAGAAAAACGATTAGTGAAGAAGCATATGCTGAAAAGATAATAAGCGAAATAGACGTAAGTAAACTAAAAAAGTTTCCAGATGATTATCTTCCTCCCGAAGCAGAGATAGAAAGAACAATACAATTGCCCGAAGAAAGAGAAACAATGGAAATGGGAAGAGATTTATTAGGATATTATGTGAAAGTTGGAGATGAAAAAATAAAATGTAGTTCAGCAGGAGAAGCTAAGTGGATTTATTATTCTGCTATTTCTGGAAAAAATGAAGTAAAAATACCGAAAGATGTTTCAGTTTTAGATAAAATAGTAAAAGACTTTGAACAAGTTTATAATTCTATTTCAAAGGAGATTAACGAAAGACTGGAAAAATACATACCTGACATAAAATTTAGGAAAAATGTCAAGGCGATTATAGAAAGAAAACTAAATATCCGGATTAAGTAGTCAAATTTTTTCTGTTGATTTATATCAAGAGTTTTTAGTCATCTTTACATATTTGTAAGCCTCATAAAAAAATAATATCATCTATTACGAAAATAGGGATATAGCTATAGATTAAAAAGCTATTAGATAACTAAGCATTAATATGTAAAATATCCATTTTTTAAACGGATAACCAACTTTCGGTTTATTACTTTACAACATACATTAAAAATTTCTTCAAGATTTGTGGTTAAAAGTAATTTTTATTGGCAATTTTTTGATAATAAAAAACTAGGGGTCCAACATATCCTAATTTTTTTATTAATAAATATGTACAGATTATCTTTGTATTAAATACATGATTTAAGACAAAACATATTTGTCGTTCTTTAAATATTTTTCGTGTTTTAATGAATTAACCAGAAAATTTCGTTACCAAAATCATAAAATATTAGAAAATAGCAAAAATTTACAATACTATCAACTATATAAACTCACACGAAAAAAGTTGTTTAGACTAGATAGTCTCATCTCATTGATAACGCAATCTAATATAACAAAAGTGTGTGAAATAAAGATTTAAATATCTTTCGGTTAATATTATTTATGGAAAAGAACGAAGAAAATATAATTGAACCGCTGTTAATATCTGAGGAAAAGGTAAGAGAAAATCTAAAAATGTTAGTTTCTAAAGCTACATCATTTATCAGTATTGAAGATAAAACAGGGAGGATTATTTTTAACAAAAACAATTTAGCTAACTGGGAAAAAGTTGGGTTACTTCTTGTAGGGAAGTATTTTGCTGAGATAGGAAAATTAGTTAAAACATCAACATTAACCATGAGAGAGATAGCTTCAGAACTTGAATTGCCTATTACAACTATCCCGGCTCCTTTGAAAAAACTTATTAGATTAGGCTATGTTGAAAAAACTGGTAAGTCATATAGAATACGCTTTTCTCAAATAGAAAAATTTCTTAATGAATTAATCAAAAAACATGGCGAGAAGACATGAAAAAAATGAAAATAAATAAACAAATTATTATTAGAGTTATAGAAGGCGGGTTTTTTGATAGTGGAAAAAATCTGATAGAGATAATAGATAAATTAGATACTATGGGTTTTACAGTAAATAAAAAACAAAAACCTCGTTTAGCTCAACTTTTGACTCAATTATGTAGAGAAGAAAAGTTAGAAAGAGAGAAACTTCCTAAATCCGAGTGGAATAGATCGGGAGGGAAATTTATCTATAATAAGAAAAAACAAGGTGATACGAATGAAAGAACAAATAATTAAGGAACTATCTTCTCTTATTCCTTTGGAATTAGTAATAGATTTAATAGAAAGCTACGAAAAAGTTCTGATTGAGTATAAGAAAGGTGAATGGCGTGATACTCTTCTATTTTCTGGAAGATTTGTTGAAAACGTGTTTAGAATATTACACTACATTAGAACAGGAGAAATTGTAAGAGAAGTAGAAAGTATTCAAGATGAAGTAAAAGCATTACAAAACTTACCAAAAGATAAATTTGACGAGTCTATAAGAGTAATCATACCAAGAATAGCCTCGTCTATTCCGTATAACTTGAGGAACAAACGCAACGTTGCTCACGTTAAATCGGTCGATCCAACATATCTAGATGCTACGCTATCTGTAACAGCATGTGATTGGATTCTAGCTGAACTTATCCGTTTGTATCATAGCTCAGATGACCCAATCAGAATATACGAATTGATAGGAATAATAATCAGGAAAAAAACTCCTTTTATTGAGAAACATGGAGAAGAAGTCTTTATCACTAGAAAACTAGGTTGGAAAGGAGAAATACTTCTACTATTATTAGAAAATCCTGATGGGCTAGAAAGAAATGAAATTGGACGAATATTAGGAAAATATTATGCTCAATCAACCATTACAGAGGCACTACAAAAGCTAATAGAAGAAAGACTTGTGGTATATTCGGATAATATGAAAAAATATTATATTACCGGACCTGGTGAGACAGAAATAACAAACATAATCTCAAAATTTATTTGGGGTGATGGAGAAAATGAAAATAGAAACTTGACAAGGAAAGGAGAAAATTAGGAATGCAAATTGGCAGAAGGTGAATAAAATGGAATTGAAGGATTTCTTTAGGACACCTGAAGAATTAGAAAATGCGAAAAAATATGTAGAGATTTTCTATGATAAAATTTTAATAAGTTCCAAACTAAGCAATCCGGAAGCACTTCTTTTATGTGCATATATGATAGCTAACCATGAAAAAACATCCTCACCACAAATTGATAAAGTAAAATCACTTTTCTTACAGAGTGGTAGAAATGAAAGAGAGTTCTCCAAGGCATTATACGAGCTTATAAACAGACAGAAACCACCAAAATTAAAAAAGAATGATAATAGACTTGAATTTACATCAGCTGGAATAGATACAATAAGAAAACTATTAGAGGAGGGGGAAGATTAAAATTTTAGAAGTTTCCTTCAATTAGTAAAGATTGAAAAACGAGTTATTTCTTAGTTTATAACCTCTTAATACTTTTCTCCCCAATCTCTAATTATGCTAAAACTCTTGAAAAAATCTCGAGTTAAAGCTAGGGAAATATTGCTAGATCTATCAACAATTCTAGCAATTCCTTTGCTCCTCTCAATCTTACATTTCTTCCTTCCAGAAAATCTGAAAGAAATGCTAACTTTACACAAAAGCTATCTAATTGGCTATGAACTTCTCACAAACCATTTCATTCATGGCAATTTACAACATTTGCAAGGAAACATCGAATATTATCTAATCTCAATTTGCTTGCTTTACTTTCCATTATTAGCTCTCAACAAAAGAAATCTCTTTTACACTTTATTAATTCTAAATCTAACAATCTTGCCAATGATAATTTCTCTAATATGGATTCCAATCAACATAAACTTATTACCTCAACAATACGCTCAAAGAAGCTTTGGCTTTTCTGGCATAGTTTCTTCTTTCTTAGGAATGGCAGTATACGCTTGGATATTGTTTTTCAATAAAACCTTAGGAATAAACACACTATTTGCTTACATTTCTTTCACGCTAGTAATACTGGTTTCTTTTGCTTTTATCTACACTCCAAACAATTTATTTCTCATTTTCTCAACTTTCACAATAAGCTTGATTCTTTTGATATTAACTTTTAAGAGCATTAATAAGAAAGCTGAAGAAAAGCTTGTTAGAAGAACGAGATTTTCTTTGACAGCAAAACTCTTGAAAGCTTACATTTTTGTTTTATACTTTGGCTTATTTACTTTTGCCTTTGAAATGTTTCCCTATAATTTTGCTGGAACAAACATAATGGTTCACTACATTGGCTTTGTTATTGGCATTTCTACATTTTTCATAATTTCGAATTATCTTAGAAGTATCTCAGAATAAAGTTAGAAGTAACTTATAGCAATCTTTTTATTTCACACGTGTGAAACAACAAACCTAGAAGTATAGAATAGTTATCTTATGTTAATCTTATAGCAATCTTATAGCAAAGCTATAGCAATGTAATAACTAACTTATAACTAACTTAGAAGTATCTTATAGCAATCTTTATATACTCATGAAAACTCATCTTAAACGAGCAAAGATGTAAAAAATCTATGCTCTTGCGAGAAATATATTTATGAGTTATTCCTTTGCAGAAATCTATGATGAAATTTACCAAAAATACAAAGGCTACTATCTTCTCGTTTCAAAAATTCCGTGTTCATAAAAAATTGCTGGCTAGATTTCCATAGAAAAAATTTATCATTCAAAAAATAAAATGAAATTTTCTGTAAAAAATCTATGGTCATCTTCCTGAGCTTTGCCTTTCCCCCTCTTTAATCTTATTCCATTCGCTCCATGTCACAGGATTGCATGTATAACTAACGATGTTTTCCTTAGGACAGTATGTAGTAGCATATCTCAAGCAATCAGCCCTAGTATCTTCTATAGTGTTATTTCCAGCTGGGTAAGAGTATTCTACTGTTTCTCCACTGAAAGTCTTACAAACAATTTTGCAGTCGCACGCATACTTAGGAGGATTATAGCCAAGAGGGCTGACACAACCAGCTAAAAATATGATTGGTATGAAAAATAGCAAAGGAAGAATACTTAGTTTTTTAATATTTTTTTCCATAATTATAAACTTTTTAACAAATTTTAAAAATTTTCAACCCTATACTTTTCTACTTAAACAAGTGCAATTAGCCTTAAAGAATCTCTAACTCCTGTTGCTGCCCCTAAAAATCCTATAATTATCTTCACGTAGCTGTTCAATTCTCTATCTTTAGAAAACTTGTCGATTAAAAAAAGAATTGAAACAACTGCTATAAACTTTACCATTACGAAAGAATGTGGACCAAAAAGACTAATTAGAAAATTTGGAATAACGTGCTGTTCTTTGTATAAAGGAAAAAAGTTTAAAGAAACAAAAGTTGCATTTGCATCTAGCATTTGGAAAAAAAGAGCAAACCTATTTTCGAAGCTCCATTTCTTGAAAAATAAGCAAAATAAAAGCCATGGAAAGATGAATATAAAAATTAGCAAAGCACCATAAAAATTTACAAAACGAAGGAATGTTAAAGATACAATAAATAAACTTGAACCTATTGAAAACATTATTTTATGGTATTTTGCTATCTTCCTTTTTTGTAGAAAAATCGAGAAATACAGCAAAGAAAGTATTAACATTGAAATTATTATATAAATGTTTGGAGTTGTCAGCAATATTTTTAATGTTTGGTTTTTTATAATTCCGTTATCAACAATAACCCTAAGAGAGCTTCCAAAGAAAATAAAAGGCAAAGTTGCTATTATTGATCTTCTATCTACTTTAATTTTTAGCTTTTTCAGTACCTTGTATATAACAAATGCTAATACTACAAACAATAAAGCAAAAACAAGCGTTTTTTCTATTGTATAGCCCTCTTCATAAGGATTTAGAAAGTAATTCAATATTTTAATTCCCATACAATATTCGAATTTAACTCTTTAAAATTTTATGCTAAGCTTATAACCAGAAAGTACAGTTAGAAAAATTTTAAAGGAATTAGAAAAAGAGGGAAATGTTAAAAAAGAGGGAAATATTTCAGCTTAACTTCAACTGAAAAACCTAAATATCTTAACTTCTTTTAATTTCAAACTCAATTTTGATTAATGATAAAGTTTTTGATAACTTGTGATCCCGGCTTAGAAGATATAGCAGAAATGGAAATAAAAGAAAATTTTTCAAACGCTAAAGTTTCCCAATTCTTCAACTTTCAAGGTAAACTTCTGGTTGAAATAGATGGTAACTATGAAAAACTGTTCTGTTTGCATTCAATTCATCACATTATAAAACTAAAAAAAGAGTTTTACTTGGAAAAGCCAACAATGGATGAAATAAGAAAAGTTCTAGAGAAAGTTGATATTGAAGAAATGGAAAATGTTGAAACTTTTAGAGTAACAAGCCAAAGATACGGAAACCATGAGTTTACCTCTATTGACATGCAGAAAATTGGTGGAGAAGTTTTTCTTGAAAAATATAAGAAAAAGGTTAGCTTGAAAAATTTTGATTTAAACATTAGGTTTGATTTGATTGGAAATTTTGGTTACGTGGGAATTCAACTAACAAAAGATTCTCTTTACAAGAGATTCAAAAAAGTTTTTCATCATGCGGCAGCAATAAAAGCGACTTTAGCTTATGGAATGATAAGATTGGCAAGCATAAAAGATGGCGAGACTTTTTTAGATCCAATGTGTGGAAGCGGAACTATAGCTTTGGAGGCAGCTAGCTTGTATAAAAACAGAATAAAAATATTTGCTGGAGATATCAACGAAGAATATGTTGAAAAGGCAAGAGAAAATGCTAAAGCAAATGGTTTAGAGGAATTTATCGAATTCAAGCCAATGGACGCTACTAAACTAGAAGAATATTTCACAAGCATTGATAAAATTGTGACTAATCCGCCATACGGAGTGAAAATCGCTAAAAGAAAAGATTTGAGAGGCTTTTACTGGAAGTTCTTAGAATCCGTTTCGAAGGTCCTATCAAAAGAAGGTAGAGCTGTTATCATTAATTTAAGGGCTGACATGTTTAGAAACATTATACTGAGACTAAAAACTTTCAAGATAGTTCATGAAAGAGTTGTCGAGAGTGGTGGAATATTTCCTCACATCTTCGTTTTGGAGAGAATTCAATAGAAATCTACATCCAATCTTTCAAGCAAAAATTTAAAGTATGGCAAAATCGAAAACCAAAAGCCAATTGAAAATTCTCCTAAACCATAAAACAATTTTCTTATAAATAAACCTTTTCTTATTGGCCAAGCTAGCTTTTTCTTCCATTCCTTTTCATAATTCTCTTCGAAAAACTCTTTGCTAAAATCATTTTTTGCCAAGGCTTTTAATATAGCTAAAGCCGCCAGTTGAGATGCAATTAGAGAATAAATTATTCCTCCCCCGCTAAAAGGCTTAACTTGCATTGCTGCATCTCCAACAAGCAAAACTCTTTCAGCAACTGAGCTCTTAATCAAACCAAACTTTATTATTCCTCCTGTATCTGGTTGAACAAATTTTCTAACCCTCTTCCTCAAAAACTTTTTGAAATTTGAGTAAACATCTCCTTTTGTTGCCAAACCAATCTTAGCATATCTTTCATTTATTGGAACTACCCAACCAAAAAACTCTTTAGCAAAATCGCCAAACCAAAGCTCAACTTTATCCTTCTCAAATTTACTATCTACTGTTGCTTGAACTCCGATGAAAAATTCTTTCTCTTCATAAAGGTTAAAAATTTTAGCAACCTGAGAAAAGGCTCCATCAGCTCCAACCAAAATTTTTGCATTGTATTCTCCATTGCTTGTAAAAATCTTGTAGCTGCTTGTGAATTTTTCCACTCTAATAAATTTCTCTCCAAGTTTTGCTTCAGTTCCAAAAGCTATTGCTCTATCAAATAAAAACTTATCTAATTTTACTCTATCTAAAACATACATTGGATTTTTAGATTTTAGCTCAAACTTCTTATCCTTAAAAACAAACTCAGCTCGATTAACTTCATTTTGAATAATTCTTTCATCCAATTCTGGCAAAAGTTCTTTTATTCTATAGCTAACTAAGCCTGTACACTTAGAAGGAAATCCAATTTTTTTGTGTTCTTCTATCAACAAAACTCTATAACCCTTTTTAGCAACTATTCCAGCAACACTATTGCCGGCAACGCTAGCTCCTATTATTACAACGTCATACATTCTATCTACCAAAATTTCTTTTTTGTTGAGAAAACCACCTTAAGGCTTTCATGAATTCTTTTTTAGAAAAATCTGGCCAAAGAGTTTTAGTAACGTAAATTTCTGCATAGCTAGCTTGCCAAAGCAAAAAGTTAGAAAGCCTCTGATATCCACCTGTTCTAATAACCAAATCTAAAGGTTGGGGAACATATAAATGCTTTTCTATATCTTTTTCTGTTATTTCAATCTTTCCATGTTTAATAACTTCTTCGGCTAGCTTTTTAACCGCGTTAACAATTTCAGATTTTCCGCCATAAGCAACCAAAAAGTTCAAAACTCTTTTTTGGTATTTGGCTGTTTTTTCCATCAGCTTTCCCATAAGTCTTATCAACTTCTTTGGCAGCCTATTCAACTCTCCAACAAACCTAACTCTAACTTCATACTTTTCGAGCAAAGCAAACTTTTTCTTATCATTCAATAAACCATCAACATATTCTTCAAGAAGTTTGAAGAGATGTTTTAGCTCTTCTTTTGATCTATTTAGATTTTCTGTAGATAGAGTGTAAATTGAGACTTGAGGTATTCCCATTTCTAAGCACCAATTCAAAAATTCGTTTAATTTTTCTGCTCCTGCTCTATGACCTTCCCAAGGTGGCAGCCCTCTTGCCTTAGCCCATCTTCTATTGCCGTCAATTATAATTCCCAAATGATTTGGTATAACAAGGTTCATTAATAATTTTAATTTCAGAAACTATAAAAATCTAAATGAACTTTGAAAAAGATTTAGCCGATTACGCAGTAAAAATTAGTAAAGCGGAGTATTCAGAAGCTAGGGTTGAGGAAGAAATAAAAAGAGTTTACATTTTGAAAAACGGAAAATTTGAATCTTCGATTGAAGAAAACTCAAAAGGAATTGGTATAAGAGTTATAGAAAATGGAGCTGCTTTTGTTTATTTAACAGATTTATCAAAGAAAAAAATTAAAGAGAGTTTGAAGGAAGCTTTAAAAGAAGCAAGAATATCATCTACTATTTCTTTAGCTGATGAAAAGGCATACAAAAGCAACTACAAAGTTTTGGGTGATTTACCGAGTGAAGAAAAGATAAAAGAGTTTTTGCTGGATTTGGATAAAAGAGTAGATTTGCCTTGGATAAAATCGAGGATATTCATTTTAACTAGTAGTATAACAAAAAAATATTTTACTAATAGCGATGGCAGCAAAATTTATTCGGAAATTCAAAGGTTTCACTTGGAATACAACTTAATAGCAAAAGAGGGGAATAAAATAGAACAAAGAAACTTTTTCTTTGGAAGCTCTGGTGGCTGGAAAGATTTTCTTAAGCTAAAGTCTGAAGAAAGTGTAGAAAGTGAAGCAAAAAAAATGATAAAGATTATTAATGCGAAGAAAAACAAAAAAGGAAAATATGACGTTATTTTAGCTCCAGAATTAGTAGGAATTGTCGTTCATGAATCTTGTGGCCATCCTTTAGAAGCTGATAGAATTCTTGGAAGAGAGGCTGCTCAAGCTGGAGAATCTTATGCAAAAATAGATTCTATTGGCAAAAAAATTGGAAGTGAAAAAGTAACAATTGTTGATGATCCAACGGTAAAAACAAGTTATGGATTTTATCTTTTTGATGATGAAGGAGTAAAAGCAAGAAGAAAGTTTTTGATAAAAAATGGAATAATAAATGAGTTCTTGTTAAATAGAGAAACTGCTTTAGTTCTAAAAACAAAAAGTAATGGTTCAGCAAGAGCGATGAATTTTGCAAGAGAACCAATAATAAGGATGTCAAATACTTTTATGTTGCCAGGAGATTATAGCTTGGATGAAATGGTTGAAGATGTCAAAAAAGGAATTTTCGTTAAGTCTTTTACAGAATGGAATATTGATGACGTGAGGTGGAATGAAAAGTATGTTGGTTTTGAAGCCTATGAAATTGAAAATGGAGAAATAAAAGATTTTGTGAGAAGGCCTGTTATAGAAACGACAACAGAAGAACTTTATTCAAAGGTTGATGCTTGTTCTAAAGATTTGCAATTCGTGGCAGGTACTTGTGGTAAAGGAGAGCCTATGCAAGGTGTTCCAGTTTGGATGGGCGGTCCTCACATTAGAATTAGAAGTTTAATGGTGAAGTGAATGATAGAAGAAATCGAGAAAATTATCAAAGGAAAAGTTGACGATTGGATAATTAAAGTTGAGAGAGAAAAAGCAAAGCAAATAAAAATTGCAAATAGCAAGATTGTTGTAACTCAGATTTGGAATTTTGATAGCTTAACTCTGTTTTTAGCTAAAGGCAAAAAAACTTTACTTTCATCAACAACGATTTCTTCTTTAAATGATGCAAAAAGATTTGCAAAAGAATGTTTGAAGAAAGTTGATGAAGCTGAAGAAAATGTCAGTTATGAAGGAATAGCTGAAGGGAAGTTTAAGTATAGAAAAGAAACTTACGATAAAAAAGTTTTTTCATACGACTGGAATGAAAGAATAACTAAAACCTTAGATGATTTAAAGCAAAGAAGCGCTGGAGTTTTTTGGGAAGGGAAAGTTGAGAGAGAAATTTTAACTTCAAAGGGAATAAGTCAAAAAGATACAAACACTTATTTCAATTTTTCGATAAGAACTTTCGGCAAAACAAGCTTTCATCTAGCTCAGTATTCTTCTTTTGGAAAAGACATTCAAATTGAAAGAGTCGCAGAAAAAGCAAAAGAATTTTCAAACTTAACGGAAAATCAAGTTAAAATTAGAGAAGGAAAATATCCGGTTATATTCATGCCTCTAGCTTTATCTGGTATTCTATCTTATGCAAGCATTGGATTTTCTGCATTTGAAGTGTTAGCAGGAAACTCTTTCTTGATAGATAAAATTGGAAAACAAATAGGAAGTAAAGATCTTACCTTAATTGATGATGGAACTTTTAGAAAATTTGATGAAGAAGGTAGACCAACGCAAAGAAATGTATTAATAGAAAATGGTGTTTTGAAATCTTATTCGCATAACACATCAACGAGCAGAAAATTAAACCAAAAACCAACTGGGAATGCAGGAATTGTTTACCCGATGCCCTGGAAGATTGAAATTAAAAAAGGAGATTATAGCTTCGATGAAATGATTAAAGAATTGAAAGAGGGCTTTATTGTAACAAATACTTGGTATACAAGATACACTAGCTTTGTTGAAGGAACGTTTTCTAGCCTACCGAGAGATGCAACATTTTATGTTAAAAGTGGTAGAATAGAAGGTTTTGCTAAAAACTTAAGAATAAATTCTAATTTCTTAGACTTTTTCAAAAATATTGAAGCAATAGAAAAAAGGCAAGATGAAGTAAAGTGGTGGGAGAGCTTTTTACCAGTTAAAACACCTTCTATATTAGTTAAAAAAGTCTTGATAACAAGACCATTTTAGATTAAAAAATTTTCTTCAAAAATTTTTGATTTACCACCTAAACTTTTTATAATTACACGAATCCTAATTAAATCTTCTAATTTTTTCGCTATCACAAATTGAGAATTGAGTCATTTTCGCGTTTATTCTTCTTAACTCTATATTTATTATTTTTCTTTCTGGGCGGACTTATCTTTGTAATCAAAACTCAAGATGAATTTTTTTAGATTTTGATTTTCCCACAACTGAACTGAAACCTCTTACCTACTTATTAAATTTCACAGCTGTGAAAGATAACAAAATTATAACAATCTTTTTATCCTACATGCGAAATTCTCATCTATAATCTTTGGAACAACTATAATTCCCTCTTCCTCATTACCTAAACTCAAAGTCATTCCTTTCAAATGTAAATATCCAGTAAAAGCAGCAGTAATAGCATCAAGTTCATCATGAGTTAATTCCTTCTTCTCAATCTTAATACCAAGCTTCTCCAAGCCTTCTCTCAATCTTTTCAAGCTAACGCTTTTTCTAGCAATTTTTAAAATATCTTGAGTTGCTCCAGGATAAACTTCAATAACTTTGTAACCATTTTTCTCCAAAATTTTCCTCAATTTAATTCCTCTTTTCGTAAGCATTCTCATAGGTCCTAAAGTTATTGGAAAAAATTTTATTCCCAACTCAAAAAGTTTTTTGTCGCACTCTCTAAAATGAATTTTTTCTCTTCTATCTAAGCTTTTTCTTCCTTTAGGCAAACTCAAAGGAGCGTCTATTGCTATTAAATCAGGTTCGAACTTTTTAATGAAATTTAGAATTTCCCAATCTTTATGAACAACAAAACACTTTGCATCTAAATTTTCGTTTAAAATACAAATTCCTGTATTTCTCTTCTCACTTCCAGCCAAATCAATGCCAATAACTATCATAGAAAATCTTTATCAATATGAAGGAAAAACTTTAAATACCCTTTAGCTTAAATATAAATAGCTCGTCGGTGTCGGATTTAGAGCGAGCTTTTGCTTGCAATGAAAAAATCTGTCCAGACGAGCGAAAATTTCTCCTTGAGCTAAGAGCTCAAGGTGAGGTTGATTAATGATACCTTAGAGGTGGGCCCGCCAATTCTGGCTGATCCCGCCAGAGGCCACTGCTATCCGGGTCCGGCTAAGCCATGCAAGTCGTGAGGGGAAGGCCCTCGGCGACCTGCTCCGTAATACGCAGTCAACCTACCCTCGGGAGACTGCCTGTAAAGCTTTTAAATACATTTCACCATATTTAAGATATGGTAAACTCGAATATAAGCGAAGTAATAAAATTGTTCAACGAAGTCAAAAAAGCGACAAATAATTTCAAAGAAATAAACGAAGATTATATCAAAACAAATCCAAAATGCCTAAAGATTTTTAGAATACTCAGAGGAATTAAGCAAGAAGATTTTAAGAGAAACGTAGATCCATCAATCAGCGATTACGAATGTGGTAGAATTAAGCAAATTAGAAATCATACAAAATTAAAAAAATTAATGGCTTTCATTCAAGAGACCATCGAAACTATAAGCCACTCTAAAGATGTTGACAAACTTTTCTATACAAATCTGGAGAAGATATTCTTTCCTCAAAAAAGAGAAGAAATTAAGAACAAAATAAGAAAAAGCATAATCAACTATATTTCTTCAAACAATTATCGCGAAATACTAGAAAAAGCAGCAAGAAGAGAAATAGTGAGAGAAGACGAAAAGAAAGTAATAGAATACCTTAAAAACGGTGGTCTTAGCGAAAGCGATATTGAAGTTCACAAATATGTGGGAAAAATAAATGTAGATATTTTCATTCCAAAAAAGAAAATAGCAATTCTTGTTACCTCTACTTCATCAACAAAATACTCTCACAGATATGCAATAATTGAAAGAGTTGCACTAAGAGGCTTTAGATTAAAAAAACTTTATCCAGAAATAACTTCAGTATTAGTTTTGTTTTCAAATTTGCCAATAACACCATATCAACAAGAGTTGTTAAAAGACGCTTTTGATTTTATTTTTATTAACGATCTTTCTGCCTTAGCTTTACAGGTAGCCCGATGGGGATAATCCCGGGAAACTGGGGCTAATACCCCATAGGGATAGGGTGCTGGAAGGCCCCTATCCCCAAAGGGCGTTCGTAGCCGCCCGAGGATGGGACTGCGGGGTATCAGGTTGTTGTCGGGGTAATGGCCCGACAAGCCGATAACGCCTACGGGCCATGAGAGTGGGAGCCCGGAGATGGGCTCTGAAACATGAGCCCAGGTCCTACGGGACGCAGCAGGCGCGAAACCTTCGCAATGGGCTAACGCCCGACGAGGGGACCCGGAGTGCCCCAGCTCTGCTGGGGCTGTTGCCCTCTGAAAACGGGAGGGCGAGGAAGGGGTGGGGAAGACGGGTGCCAGCCACCGCGGTAATACCCGCGCCCCGAGTGGTGGTCACGATTATTGGGCTTAAAGCGCCCGTAGCCGGCTTGGTGTGTCCCAGGTGAAATCCTGCAGCAAACTGCAGGGCTTGCCTGGGATACTACCAGGCTCGGGACCGGGAGAGGGCAGCGGTACGCATGGGGTAATGGATAGTGTAGTGTGCGTACCTTTGAGCTTTTATGCGATGAAATGATTTTTAGAATTAAGATTTAGCTCATAGTCTAGAGTGTATTCTATTTTAGTGTTTAGACTGCACTATCCACCCTAAGGGGTTAAATCCGTTAATCCCATGCGGACCACCAGTCAGCAGGAGTCAGAAAATTAAAATAAACATTAAAAAACAGTTTATGGAGAGAGAAACAGCGATTGCCAGATTGATTGGTCATGTCTTTGGCGATGCTTCAATCCATAAAACCAAATATTACTTCGTCTATACAAATTCCAACAATGTTCTTCAACGAAAAGTCAAAGAACTTGTAATTAAAACTTTCGGTAATATCAAATACAATGTAGGGACTTCTATAGGAGGAATATTAAGGTATCAATACCCTAGCAGAGTTGGAAAATTTCTTTCAGAAAGAGGCGCGCCAATTGGTTCTAAAATTACTCAACCAACTACAATACCTGAATGGATCTTTAAAGGAGATGATAAAATAAAGTCTTCATTTCTTGGTGCAATATTTGATGATGAGGGATATTTTAGAGATTCAAGTAATTCAAAACAAATAGTGTTCAAAGCATCAAAAATTATAGAGTTAAGACCTGATTTAGAAAGATATCTCCTCCAAATAATTCAAATGTTGGATGATTTGGGAATAAAGGCATCAACTGTCAAACATGATCAATTAAAAACAAAAAAGAATGGAATTGAGGTTATTTCTCTAAGATTTTGGATAACGGGCAATAACAATTTTCGTAATTTTCGAGAAAAAATTACAATTTTCCACCCAGAAAAAATTAAAAAGCTTAGCAATATGATATGACTCCTGCTGGGTGAGTGGCGAAGGCGGCTGCCTGGAACGGGTCCGACGGTGAGGGGCGAAAGCTAGGGGAGCAATCGGGATTAGATACCCCGGTACATGAGTTAGGGTATCTTCCGATTCTAAAGATGAGGAATATCTAATCCTCTGATATATGATTTGCTCCCATATGGCTAGGATTTTCTCTAACTCATGCGGGAAAGTCCTAGCCGTAAACGATGCCCGCTTGCTGTCGCACGCTCTTCGGGAGCGTGCGGTGGCG
>Ga0209670_100065_pt1 | contig 71265 bp, 65 predicted proteins | sample PerSpoBPS_BMetaG_FD_184741 | JGI IMG/M metagenome (GOLD analysis project Ga0209670, IMG submission 184741) | Thermal spring microbial communities from Yellowstone National Park, Wyoming, USA - Perpetual Spouter B (PS_B) MetaG (SPAdes) (version 3) | ecosystem: Environmental > Aquatic > Thermal...
TGTTGAACCAGCACCACTGCTACCAGTAGATCTCTCTTTGACTATGAACTTACCCTTCATTCCTAGATCTGCATGACCTGCAACTAGGCATATGTAATAGTACTCACCAGGCTTATCTGCTATGAATGTAGTAGTACCCTCTTGCTTTGGTAGTATGAACTGTGTTGATGATCCTATGTTTGCATTAGTAAATGCTATGCTGTTAACATCCTTTGGATCTGTTACTATACCAAATGAATGGGGCATATTGCCCTCATTTTTTATGTTTATGGTTATCTTATCCCCTGCATTAACTATGATATCTGCATTCTCCTGCCCATCAACTGTAAAGTATAGGTCAGTTGGTGTCCTCTCATGGAATGCAAGATTAAATGTTCTACTCTCCCCTGCTGCAGGTGTAGCAGGGGTTGGTGTAGTAGGAGCAGTAGAGGTGCTAGCCTTTGCTACTTGGTTCATTGGAGGGTATTTGCTCCATACATCATTGAATGCTATATGTATAGCAGCAGCAACAGCCATAACTATAAGTATTATTGCTATACCCTTGCCTAATCTACTTGCTGTAGTCCTAATGATGGGGCTCTCTTCTTCTATAGTCATAGTATATCTCACCTATACCAAATGGATCCTTCATATCTGCTGGCTTACCCTTTACAGAGTCCCTTATAAGCAATGCTATAAACACTGCCATACCTATGCCTAGTATGTATGCTCCTATACTTGCTATCTGGTTCAGTGTTATTATAGTTGGGTCTGGTACATAGTCCCATACCCTTCTAGGCATTCCATACAAGCCTACTATGTGCATTGCAGTAAAGACTGTTGCTGTACCTATGAATGCAAACCAGAAGTGTACATTAGCAAGCCTCTCGCTATACATTCTACCAGTTATTAGTGGGAACATGTAGTATAGGAAGCCCATGAATATGAATGATACTGTTCCCATTAGCATCATATGGAAGTGCCCAACTACCCAGTATGTATCATGGGTTATGAAGTCCAATGGTAGAGTAGTATTTACCACTCCTCCTGCCCCAGATGTGAAGAACAGCATTATTCCTCCTACAACAAACTTCATTGGTGCAGCAAACTTTATCCTACCTCCCCACATTGTAGCCATCCAGTTGAATACATGCATTGCACTCATAGGCACTGCTGCCAGTGTTCCTACCATGAATACTGTCTTCTCTGTGAATGATAGCCCAGTAGCAAGCATGTGGTGAGCCCATGATGCAAATCCTATTATTGAGAGCAGTATGAATGCTATAACTGCAGAGCCATAGCTGAATATAGGCTTCCTTGAGAACTTTGGTATCAACTCATAAGCCATACCAACAGCAGGTATTAGGAATATGTACACCTCTGGATGGAATGTGAACCAGAATAGGTGCTGGTATGCTATAGGATCTCCTCCCATCTCTGGATTAAAGAACCCAGATACCCCTAGCCTATCTGTATAAAGCATTATTAATGCTGCTGTGAATGTTGGTAGTGCTGCTAGGGTCATCAGAGAACTTATAAGTATGCTCCATACAAATGGTGATACCCTCATAAGAGGCAGGTCTGGATGCTTGCACTTAAGTATTGTAACTATGAAGTTTATTGCACCAAGTATTGAGGATAAGCCTGCTATCTTTAGACCAAATATCCACATATCTGCTGCTGGTCCTGGTGCCCTAATCGTTGAGTATGGAGGGTATGCCATCCATGTAGTATCACTCCAACCTAACCATATCAGTGCTGCTGCAGGGACTGTCATCCAGTATGCTACAGCATTAAGCCTTGGATAAGCCATATCCTTGTACTTAACAAGTATAGGCACTAGATAGTTACCTACACCAGAGATGAATGGTAAGATCCATAGGAATAGCATAGTTGTACCATGTACAGTAAATATCCTATTGAATAGAGTAGGATCGCTTATTATTGTAGTTCCTGGGAATAAGAGCTCTGTCCTTATGGTAAGTGCTAAGGCTCCTCCAAGCATTAAGAATACTATTGATGTTATTATATACAGTAATGCAACATCTGTATGGTGGGTTGAGAATAGTATCTGCCAGATCGGTCTTGGTTTTGCTATCTCTATAACCATATTGCTCACCCCTCATCTATGCTGTAACTATAAGCTTTGCCCTCATGTTATAATGCAGTAGCCCACAGTACTCTCTACACTGTATTAGATACTCACCAGAAGCATCCTCTGGTATCTTAACCCATATAGTGTTTATCCTCCCTGGAACAGCATCTATCATCACTGCAAACTTTGGTATGTTAAATGCATGTATAACATCCTTGCCAGTAACCTCAAACTTGTATATATGCCCAGCCTTTAAGGTTAGTTGCCCAACCTCTCTAGTGCCATCCTGATGCTCAAATGTCCAGAACCACTGCTGTCCAAAGACCTTAATCGTCTCATGGTTCTTTGGTACTTCATGTAGCAACTTCTCACCATACCATGCCTCTGCACCTACCCATATTAGTATGCTAACTACTACTGCAACATATATCCATTCATATATAACATGGCTACCCATTCATATCACCTCTCATCACTAACTAACCTGCTCTTAACCTTCTTCTCCCTGAACTTAAATATTATGTATACTAGTGTACCTTGAACTACAGCACCAACTATGAATGCAGCAGTCATCATCTTATAGAATAACCCCCATGCTAAAGCACTCCTATCAACTACCTGCTGCTCTTGCTCTGCATAAACATTGCTTGCTAACATTGCTATAGCTATAACAGTACTTATAACAGTAACAACAGTTATATTCTTCATTGAGCCTATTGCCTTTTAATTAAAATATAAATCTAACTGTAATCTATACAAATAGCATAAGATAAGATCTTTATACCAGGTTTTATGCAAGGGGTAAGACTTTAAATTTAATACTTGAGCATTCTACTCTTCTGGCTTGTATCTATTAATGCTTACAACATTATATGCTAGCAACTGATAACCACTTGAATGGCTTAATATAGTTAATGATGCTGTCTTTATCTTCATGTTAAGCAATACCTCAGCATTAACCCCAAGCATCTCTGCTATAACAGCCTTTATAGGGTCTAAGTGTGTTATAAGTAATGTATTCTTGTTTGCATGCTTGCTTGCTACATGATCAAGCATAGATAGCATCCTTCTTCTTATTGAGTTAAAACTCTCTAGCTCATACTCACTAACATCATAGCCAGAGTAGAATCTTAGCAGGAGATCTTTGTACTTGCTTACTACATCAAAGTAGTTCATACCAGTTAGTTTACCCATATCTGTCTCAGTTAACCTATCATCTATAGTATAAGGTAACCCTAGCTTACTGCTAACAATCTCTGCTGTCTCAACTGCCCTTGCTATGGGGCTTGAGTATATTGCATCTATGCATAGAGCCTTAAGCATCTCACATGCTTCAGTAACATGCAGCTTACCCCTCTCTGTTAGATGGTAGACCAACCTTCTACCAGTAAGTATATGCTTTACATTGTTAAGTGCCTCACCATGCCTCATGAGTACTATAAGGCTCAAGATGTATAGCATAAGATAAAGGTTAATATAAATTGGTTGCTTAACTGCAGTGCATGAAGATAGGCATTATAGGCGGTACAGGAGGCATGGGGGAAGGGTTAGCACTAAGGTGGTGTGTAAACCATGATATAGTAATAGGCTCTAGAGATGCAAGTAAGGCATATAGTGCTGCAGAGGAGTATAGGAAGAAGGCTATAACATACTATAATAATATTAATGGTAGTATAAACGGTGATGAGAACTCTAAACTTGTTGGTTACTGTGATGTTATAGTATTATGCATACCTTATGAGAATAGCATATCTACTGTAGCAGGTATAGCAGATAACCTGAGGGATGGTAGCATAGTAGTATGCCCTATAGTACCAATGAGCAAGGATAGCAATGGGTTCATATACTTGCCTATGCATGAACATAAAGAATCTGCTGCTGAACAGGTTAACAAGGTATTGAAGGATAAGAATAAGAATGCTAGAGTGGTTGCTGCCTTGCATAATATATCAGATGTTAAGTTAAGGAAGATCAACAATATTATAGATAGTGATGTGCTAATATGCTCTGATGATAAGGATGCTGTTAGTGTAGTAAGTGAACTTGTAAAGGAGATAAAGAACCTTAAGCCTTTATACCTAGGTCCTCTGTCATTATCGTATCAAGTAGAATCTATAACCCCTATGCTATTGAATGTAGCAAAGAATAATGGGATAAAGAACCCTGGGATAAGAATAGTTTAATCCATACTAACTAATAATAAAATAAAATAATAAAAAATATTATTGCCCATTATAGTGAAAATGATTTAAATCATTAACTGTTTAATTATTCTTAATGGTAAGAAAGGTGGTAAGAAAGAATTGGGTTAGTGCTATGGCAGTTCTCTTTGCCATAGTAGCAACAATAATACTACTACGTAACATTGCTTTATGGGGTATAGAGTTTGTACTAGATTTTATGATAAATAATGAGTTAACAAATGAGAAGTTTGTGCTTGCAATGTATGGAATATCCATTATATTATTCCTTTACAGTAAGAGAGTTAGTAATGATTGATTAAAGTTATTAAAATAAAAGGTTACCTTCTTACATGCTCATCTATGAACTCCTCTATCCTATCCATTGCAACCTCTAGCACATCTATGCTAGGCAAGAATACAAGCCTAAAGTGAGCAGAGCCTAGTCTCCCAAACCCTGAGCCTTGCACTGCTAATACACCCTTACTCCTTAATAGATTAAGGACAAACTCAACATCACTGCTAAAGGTTAACTCCTCACCAATCCTTGGGAATATGTAGAATGCACCATTAGGCTTAACGTAACTTAAGCCTTGCATCTTATCTAAGCGCTTCATAACATAATCCCTCCTTAACCTTAGCTCCTTAACCATCTCATATACATGATCCTGTGGTCCTCTTAATGCCTCTATAGCAGCTATCTGTGCTGGTGTATTAGATGATAGCCTTAACCTAGCAAGTTTGCTTACATTTGCCTTTAGTGTCTTTAACTCCTTGCATGATGAGTTAAAGCAGATGTAACCTAACCTCCATCCTGTCATAAGGTATACCTTTGAGAACCCATTGAGTAATATCAATGGTACATCACTCTTAGCATACTTGCATATACTTGTAAACTCCCCATCAAAGACTATTCTATCGTATATCTCATCACATATCAAGTATATGTTATGCTCAACTGCTATATCAACCAAAGCATTTAACTCCTTAGAATCTAGAACATAGCCTGTAGGGTTGTTAGGGTTTATAACGAATATTGCCCTAGTCCTCTCACTAATCTTGCTCCTTACATCCTCCAAGTCTATGCTCCACTGCTTACTCTCTATGCTAACATACTCTATAGGTTTAACACCTCTTACCCTAGCATAAGACAAGTAAGGTGGATAACAAGGCCCAGGTACAAGAACCTCATCCCCTTCATCTGCTATACTTGATACAAGCATATCTAATGCCTCAGATACCCCATTTGTTACTATAACATCTGTGTAATCTATACTCATACCCTTTGCTGATTCCTTCTCTGCTATTGCCTCTCTTAACTCCTTAACCCCTTCAGACTCAGCATAGTAGTTCTTATCCTCTAGAACAGCCTTTATTAGAGCATCCTTAACATGCTTTGGTGTATTAAACCCATAGAAGACTGGATCACCTATATTCAAATATATTACCTTCTTACCCTTGCTCTCATACTCTCTAGCATATAGTATTACATCTCTTATAGCATACTCAACCCCTTTAACATTCCTTGCTATATGCAATGGCATATGCTTAACTGCATTAAGATAAATAAATCCTTATTTAAATAAACCTATGAGCAATTATGCAGATGCTATAGTTGTTGGTGGTGGCATAGTAGGCTTAAGTATAGCATATAGATTATCAAGTGATGGATACAAGGTTATAATAGTGGATGAGCAAGATGGTAGCAAGAAGGCAAGTTATGCTAATGCTGGCTATATATCCCCCTCATTAGGACCCATATCCCTTACTAGAGGAGGGTTAATAGATTTAATTAAATGGCATCTGTTTAATGGTAAAGTAAAGATAAGTAAAGACATACTGCTTAGCATGAATGGCATATTATGGCTAAAGGAGTTCATTAAGAACAGAGAGGTTAGTATAAGCAATGCCAAGGCTATAAGAGAGATGGCACTTTATGCTATAGAATGGTATAAGAGGTTATCTAAGCTTATAAACTTCAATTATAAGGTTAATGGGTTACTTGAGGTTTACTCATCAAGTAATGTATTAGAGAGTAGGCTTAAGAATATTACAAGTATATGCAATGAACTTAACATAAGATACGAGATATTAAGTAAGAGTAGGGTCAAGGAGTTAGAGCCTAGGCTTAAGAAGGCAGAATATGCAATATATTATCCAGAGGATGCCATGTTAAATCCAAAGATGCTTATGAGTAATCTTAGAATACTCCTCTCTAGCACTGGTGTAAGGTTCTTAAACAATATTAAACATATAGAGTATAGTAAGGATAAGGATGGAATAATAAGTATAGCATATATTAATGCTGATGGTGCAGATATTAAGAGCGATTACTACATCCTATGCACAGGAGCGTATAGGGTACCATTTAAGCATGTAAATCTACCTATAATGCCTGCAAGGGGTTATGCAATAGATATTAGGGTAGATGAGGATAGTAATAATATTCAAAGAGAGATCTTAGAACATGCTGTACTCCTTGGTGAGCATAGGATAGCATTGGCACCATTCAACAGTTACATGCTAAGGGCTAGTGGGTTCTTTGAGTTAACCAGTATAGGTTCCAAGGTTAGAGACTCTAACTTCTCCTTCCTCTACAAGCATGTAAATGAGCATGTTGAGTTAGGCAATAATAGCATAGTAGAGAGATGGATAGGCTATAGACCATGTACACCAGATAACATGCCTATAATATGCAGGTATAATAACTACTCAAATCTTATAGTAGCAGTAGGGCACTGTAGGCTTGGGGTAACACTAGCACCATATACAGCAGAGTTAGTATACTCTATATTAAAAAATAATCAATCATAGTAATGTAATGTAATGGGCCCGTAGCCCAGCAAGGATAGGGCGGCTGGCTTCGGTACTTGGAGATACCAGCAGGTCGTGGGATCGAAGCCCACCGGGCCCGCTTAAGCATTACCTTTTGCTACATACCTAACCCTCATGTATAAGAGGATTATATTAAATGCAAGTGCAAATATATTAGCAGTTATTATTATAGCATCATTCCTATACATACCATATAATAACCATAGTAGTGCTCCACTGCTGAACAAGAGCATTAAGTATGGAGAGACATCTTCTATCCTCTTGCTCCTATAAGCCCTTATTAACTGTGGTATGAAGCTTGATGTTGTTAGTGTTGCTGCTATTATGCCTATTACTGTATCAAGTATCATTACCTATCATTAAGGGTTTAGTATATGAATTAATTTATTATTATCTTGCCTCTCATACCTTCATCTGCATGGTATGTACAATAATACTCAAATATACCCTTCCTATCAAATCTTAGGTACCATGAATCGCCTACATTAAGAGTTATGCTGTTTATATACTCATCCTCTGTACCATCTAAGTATCTATATATGCCTACCACATTATGGGGCATGTTAGAGTAGTTCTTCCATACTAGCACTTTATTTACATCTATAATTACATCATTAGGCATAAATACGTTAGTATACATGTATATTGTATCGTAATCTATCTTCTGCTTCATTAACCTCTCTTCCTTCATTATGTTAATTATCTTGCCCTCGTTTATATCGCTTATAATCCTCCATACCTCCTGCCTAATCTCATACTCTTTGCCTACAATACTATCCAATTTATCAATAATGTATACATTACCATCTACTCTACTATAGGTTATACTCATCACAACCTCGCCATACTTTCCGCTATTATACATCTCATCGTTAACATTTGGCTTTATACTATTAATAATAGGTTGTAATACATACCCTAGGAGTTCATGATGTATAGGCTTACCCTCTTCACCTGCTATCTTTGTGTTTGTAGATAATTCTATAGGTTGAACACCTATTATACTAACATCTACCCCTTTGCCTATATCATAAATTATTGAGTTTAACTTTTCATTAACGTTAGGATCGCTTAACGCTATAGCAAGTGCTGCTGAGGCTCTTTTACTAACAGCATATATACTGATGCCCTTCTGCTTAAGTTGCTCAATCTGTAGGTTACTAACTTTAACTGTAGTGCTATCGTTACTACTTTGGTAACTATTGCTAGTATAATTTACAAAGTACCCTTGAAATATACTTGATACAAACAACGTATATACTGATGCTAGTATTATAGCGCTTATAATAATAGCTATCTTTAGTGATATCATGTTATTTATCTTTCTTGCTTTATAATATAATTTATTATGGATAAGCAACCAAGTATAGCCTCATCAAGCCTTATACTCTCAACCTTCTGGCAAGGAAAGAAGTTATAAACATTTGATGTAAACTGCTTTATACTCTTATGCTCATCTTTAATTATCTCATGTATATCTCTATATGGGGAGCCAAAGACTAAAAGTATACCACTACTACTATTATAATTACTTGCTATCTCATGCTCATGTAACTTAAGATTCTTGCCATACTTTGATGTTATTATTATAAGCATCTTCCTCTTAATCATTATAGTAAGCAAGGATGATAGACTTCCAGCAGTTACTACATTGTAGCCCCAGTACTCTCTTATCTCATCATACTTTGCAAGTCTGCATGCCAAGTTAGGATATCTAGATGTAAATACTACTGTAACCCTCTTACCTATGTTTACATGCTCATCCTTACTTATATGCAAGGGTATAGGGGTATCAAGACCAACATCAACATAATAGTATAATGAGTTATTACTAGCATTATTACTACTATTATTATTTACCCTCTTAACCACAACCCCCTGCCTTACATCCCCAATATTAACATCCTCAAGCCTAATGTATGGCTTATGATGAGGAGCCTTCAATGGAGGGAATAGACCAGCATACTTTAACTCTTTAACCTTGGCATATAACCTCTTCCTTAAGTACTGGGGTGTATCCATGTACTCTAGCACTAGTTTAAGCAACCTTCTATCCTTGCTGTAGTCTGAACTTAAGTCCCTGTATATGTATATGCTATTAATACCAAATATAGCAAATATCCTTGCTAACCTAGATGCCTTTATGCTCTTGTCCCTTAACGTATCCTCCTCCGCTAGACTAGAGTCTGGTATGGCAACAGCTAGCATACAATTACTACTACTCTTAAAGATTATTTATAACTAATAGCAAGGTTAATCATGCAATGTGCAGATGATAGCAAGGTTAGGAGCAGGATACTTAAGTTACTTGCACTCCATGAAGGCTTACGTAGCAGGTGTATAAACCTTGTAGCCTCTGAGAATATTGTTAGCCACAGTGTTAGAGCATTACTTGCAAGTGATCTTATGCATAGATACTCATTAAGGTTAAGTAATGGAAGTAACTTTTACACAGGTACCAAGCATATAGATAGCATAGTTGAGTATGCTAACTCATTGGCTAAGACTATATTTGATGCAGATTATGCAAATACAGAGCCTATATCTGGTCATGTATGCTCTTTAGCTGTGCTCATGAATCTTACTAAGATCAATGATAGCATTATGGTTTTAAGTAAAGATGATGGTGGTTACCCTGGTTACACAGAAGGTTACTTGCCATCAAGGCTTGGGCTTAATGTTCACTATATACCATTTGATAAGAGTAGCATGAGGATAGATGTTAATGCATGTATAGATAAGATAATTGAAGTAAAGCCTAGGCTTGTTATTATAGGGCAGTCTGTTATAACATTCTACACAGAGCTTAGCATGATAGCAGATGCCTGTAAAGATATCAATGCTATGCTAGTCTATGATGCATCACATACATTAGGCTTAATAGCAGGCAAGGTATTGAAGAATCCATTGCATGATGGTGCACATATACTCATTGCTAGTACTCATAAGAGCCTTCCAGGACCACAGGGTGGTTTAATACTTGCAGATAGGGATGATGGCTACGGGTTTGATGAGTACTTAAGGCTAAGGGTAATAGATAACCCTCACTTCAATAGGATAGCAGCATTAGCATTAGCACTTGAAGAGTTTAGTATCTTTGGAGAGCCTTATGCTAGGCAAGTTGTTAGCAATGCTAAAGCATTAGCAAAGGCTCTTGATGAAGGGGGTTTAGATATACTATGCAAGGATAACGGTTACACTGAGACCCATCAAGTACTCATTAAAGACTTTGCTGGTAAGGATAGGTTTGTTAAGATGCTTGAGCAAGTAAACATAATAGTTGATAGAGGGTTAAGGCTAGGGGTGTGTGAGGTTACAAGGAGGGGTATGAAGGAGAAGGAGATGAGGTATATAGCAGGGCTAATAGCAGAGGTTTACAACTACAGCAATGATAAGAGTATAGAGGATAATAAAATAAATAAATTAAAGGATGAGGTTAGTTCTTTCATCTCACAGTACCAGTCAATACATTACTCACTAGATAATGTTATAGCGGGGCTAAGTATTTAGCACGCATCATATGTAATAAACAATTATCTTACTGTGGTAGCAATGGTCTACTCCTTGCTATCTCTGCATACTTTGCTATCTCTTCCTCACTTAACCTCCTTATCTTCCTTGTCTTGTTATCTATCACAGCAATCTTGATATGCTTTGTACCAGTCTTATCCTCGCTAACATGGTATATTGCCTGTATTGCCAATACACATGCCTCATCTAATGTCATATCCTCCCTATACACCTTCTCTAACAGATCATTAACCTGGTCTGAGCCAGCGCCTATGGCAACTGCATTGTATGCTAGATATGTTCCACTTGGATCTGTTGTAAATATGCTTCCTCCATTCTTATCAACACCACCTATTATAAGTGCAACACCATAAGGTCTAACCCCAGCATACTGAGTAAACTGCTGTGCTAGATCTGCAATATTCTTTGCTATAGTCTCAACATCAGCAGCCTCATCATATATGAGTCTATTGCTCTGAGCCATTACTCTAGCATGATCAACCTGTACTCTAGCATCTGGTATATATCCTGCTGCTGCAACACCAATATGCTCATCTATCTGGAATATCTTCTGTGTTAGTGTATGCAGTTGTAGCTTCTTTACCCTCTCCTCTGCTGCTAACACTACACCATCCTTACACTTTATGCCTAATGCTAATGTACCTCTCCTTACAGTCTCTATAGCATACTCTACCTGATACAATCTACCATCTGGGGAGAATACAGTTATTGCTCTATCGTAACCTGCTGCTGCTGGTAACACAGTAATTTAGCATAATAAGGAACATTTAAAGTTTCTTATCATGCTATTAAAGAACAATTTATATATCCTAGAATCATTCCTTACTAAAAATGAGTATAGATTCTATGCTACCAATAACAGCATGTATAGCATCTTTAGGCATAGCAGGGGCAATGGCTGTGTGGGTAGGTAAGCAGCATACAGGTAGCAAGAGCATGCTAGAGATAAGCAGTGCTGTAAGGACTGGTGCATCAGCATTCCTTAAGCGTGAGTTCATAACTATACTCCCAATAGCAGTAGGGCTAGCAATAGCAATATCATTCACATCTGGAGCATCTAATGGTATAGCATTTGCTGTAGGTGCAGCTTTATCTGCAATCGCAGGAGTTATAGCAATGAGGATAACAGTTAAGGCTGCAGTAAGAACTGCACAGGCAACAACTAAAGGCTTAGGTTATACCCTTGTAACAGCATTCAGAGGAGGGGCTACTGTAGGTCTTGCCATACCTGCTATGGCTCTAATAGGTGTAACACTACTCTATCTAGCATTTGGTGAGCCTATAGCAATAGCAGGGGTTGGTATAGGTGCTAGTCTAATAGCACTGTTCATAAGGGCTGGTGGAGGTATATTCACAAAGGCAGCAGACCTTGGTGCTGATCTTGTAGGAAAGATAGAGGCTGGTATACCAGAGGATGATCCTAGGAACCCAGCAACAATAGCAGATAATGTAGGTGATAATGTAGGCGATGCTGCTGGCATGGGTTCAGATGTTTATGAGTCATATATAGTAACACTACTTGCTGCCATGCTCCTTGGTGCTTTAATTACTAGCATACAGGAGTTTGATCCTATAAGGCTTGTTATATACCCAATAATAATAGGTGCATCTGGGCTCATAGCATCTGTGATAGGAGCGTTAACTGTAACACCTAGGAAGATAGATGATCCTATGAAACCCCTTAACGTTGCATTCATAGTTAGTGCTGTAATAGCAATAGCACTGAACTTTGTCTTTACTCAACTTGTATTAGGCTCAAGTGTATTGGCATTAGCATTGTTTGCTACAAGTGTTATAGGTGTTATTCTAGTCCCTATAATACAAAGGATAACTGACTACTATACAAACTACAAGTACAAGCCAGTTAAGGAGATTGGAGAGTCTACCAAGTGGGGTTATGCAGCAAATATGCTTGCTGGTATAATAACTGGACTAAGATCAACGATGCCATTCATGATAGCAATAGTTGTAACACTAGCATTATCCTATGCTGTAATATATACTATAACCAAAGACCCTCTGATGGGTATATATGGTACAGCAATAGCAGCCATGGCTATGCTTAGCCTAGCAGGAATAGTATTGAGCATAGACTCATTTGGTCCAATAAGTGATAATGCTGGAGGTATAGTTGAGATGACTGGCATGGGGGATGAGAATAGGAAGATAACTGATCAGATAGATGCTATAGGTAATACAACAAAGGCTGTAACTAAAGGCTTTGCTATAGCAAGTGCTGGTTTAGCAGCGTTGGCTATGATACAGGCATTCCAGCATGAGGCAGCAAACATATTTGCTAAAACATTTGATTACAGTCTAGCAAACCCAAATGTTATAATAGGATTGCTTGTAGGAGGATTGCTACCATTCTTCATATCTAGCCAACTTATAGCAGGTGTTAATAGAGCAGCAATGAGGCTAGTTGATGAGGTAAGGAACCAGTTCAAGAGTAAGCCAGAGATACTTGAGGGTAAGGCTAAGCCAGATTATGCAAAGTGTATAGATATTGCAACTAGTGCAAGTATAAAGCAGTTATTCCCTCCAGCAATAATAACTGTAGCAGCACCAATAGTGCTTGGAGTACTATTAGGGCCTAGTGCTGTTGCAGGTATACTCATGGGTGCTGTTGTTAGTGGTATATTCCTAGCATACCATATGGCTAACAGTGGAGGGGCATGGGATAATGCAAAGAAGTACATAGAACTACTTGGCAAGAAGAGGACCCCAGAGCATGAGGTTGCTGTTGTAGGAGACCTTATAGGTGATCCTTACAAGGATACTGCAGGACCAGCACTCAACACAGTTATAAAGCTCCTTAACACTGTAGCAATAGTATTCGTACCAGTGTTCATAGGGATAGTAGGTATAGCATAATGAATAGCAATGCTGCTATAACTCAAATAATAACCATATCTAATTCTTTAACCTCTTCATTATAGTATATGAATGCTTTAACCTCTCCATCAAGCAATGATAATATCAGCCATGGTACCTGATTTATACTCATATACCTTAGATCCTTGCTGGATGGGTAAGCCTTAGAGTATGGATGGGAATGGAATATCCCTACAACATCCAAGTTAATACTGTTTGCATACTCATACACCCTTACAAGATCCTCTTGGCTTATACTAAAACTTATGCTAGATCTATCTGTATTATCAACCTCCTCAACATGCCTTATGATTACATCATCTCCTTGCATGTTACCAATCAGCAATGCACAAGCCTCAAATGGATATGCCTTCTTAGAGATGTTCTTTAAGATATTCATTATGGAAGAGTTAACTATAACTCTCATACATGCTCAGCATGCAAAGTAATAGTTTAATTTATTTATTTATCCATTCATTAACCTTGCCCTTCCTCTACCACTATCAATTTACCCTTCATATAAACATGTAATATGCAGAAGTAATCATACTCTCCAGCATCTAACTTTGATGTATCTAGAGTGAATGTATCATTTGCATTAAGTAACCCAGAATCAAAGAACTTTGCATAGTTAGGGTCATTAAAGTCTACACCATTAGTTACAGTGTGTATTGTATTATCTGCATTCTTCCATACTACCAATGTGCCCTTGCTAACTTTAGCCTCAAGGGGATCGTATGCTAAGTTACCCTGTACAGATGCCCCTGCAGGTATAGTTATCTCAAACCTTGGACCTGCTGGCTGAACCTCTACAGGCTGTTGCCCTTGCTCTTGCTGCTGTTGCTGCTGTTGCTTTGCCTGCTCTTCTAACCCTGCTTGTGCAGGCTGCTGTATGTATGAGAATACACTAAAGACTATGAACCCTGCTATGGAACCGCTTATAAATATGGCTGAGATAGCCTTAACATGCCTGCTACCCTTATGTACAGCGTATGCTATAATAGTTGCTGGTGCAAGTATCAAGAATATAACTCCTATAAGCAATGGTAGAGTTGTTACGTTTGATATACCAGCAAGCAGCCCTCCTAATGCTGCAAGTATACCTACTATGAATATCGTTGCTGCCTTAGCCTCGTTACTCCTTGGTAATCCACCTTTAAGTATACCAGCAGCTAGTAGTATCATGCCAAAAAGCATTGCTACAGCACTTATAGCATGCATACCTTCCTCAAAGGTCTTTGCTATACCTGAGAGTGAGATAACAACTCCTAAAAGCCCAAGTATAGTTAATCCCAAGCCTGGTACAAGGAACTCCCAGTCTGCCAACTCTATAATTCTACCAGAGATACTTTAAATAATCTTTTCTTTTCATTCTAGTAGTAATACCAAAATTTAGCTATATGAAAGACATTGGTAAGCATGTGATATTAAGATGAAGACTTTAGATATACAGATATGTTCTTGGAAGCCTCGGGCGGGATTCGAACCCGCGACCTAGTGCTTACAAGGCACTCGCTCTAACCAGGCTGAGCTACCGAGGCATATGCATATAAACTCATAATCAAACCCCTTTATCAAGTTTAAACTTAAAATTATTGATACTACTCTTGCAATGCATGGTAAAGCATATAGTTAACGTGCTTATAGAGAATAAGCCATACATAAGTGATCCTGAAGGGGATACCATACTTAAAGATCTTGTAATAAAAGGAGGCTACACTAATGTTAAATCAATAAGGGTAGCTAAGATGCTTAAGTTAGAGGTTGAGGCTAATGATCCTAAGGAGGCTGAAGAGATGGTTAAGAGATTGTGTGATGAGCTTAGGTTATACAATCCAGTATTAAGTGTATGTAAAGTTAGCGTAATGCAGGATAAGTAGAGATGCTAATATCTCACTCTAGCAATATGAAGGTATAATAATGGCTAGAGTATAGCATAACATGTGCATATAAAGGTAGGCATAGTAGTCTTCCCTGGGAGTAACTGTGATAGGGATGTCTACCATGTCTTTAAGAACATACTAAAGGTTGATACAGAGTTAATATGGCATAAGAGGGATGATCTAAGGGGTTTTGATGCTGTAATACTCCCTGGTGGATTCGCTTATGCAGATAGGCTTAGGGCAGGAGTTATAGCAGCACACAGCCCAGTTATGCAAGAGGTTAAGAGGTTAGCAAAGGATGGATTACCTATACTAGGAATATGCAATGGATTCCAGATACTTGTAGAGTCTGAACTACTCCCAGGTGCATTCATGCGTAATGATACCCTAAGGTTCATATGCAGATGGGTAAGCCTAAGGGTTAATGTAGATAGCAAGAGAAGCCCATTCACTACACTACTTAGCAATGATCAGATACTTAACATACCAATAGCAAACCAAGAGGGCAGATATTATGTAGATGATGATACCCTAAATCTTATGCATAAGAATAGGCAGATAGTTCTAACATATACTAACAATCCTAATGGCTCTTTGCATTCAATAGCATGCATATGCAATGAGCAAGGTAATGTGATGGGTATAATGCCTCACCCAGAGAGGGCATCTGACCCTATGCTTAACCCATTAAACCATGGTAATGATGGCTTACTAATATTCAAGTCTCTTTTAGCATACCTTGGTTGTGATAACCATGCTTAGCAATGAGGAGTTAGAGTATCTGAAGCATAAACTTGGTAGAGAGCCTAACTCATTGGAGTTAAGCATGGTTGAGGCTGAATGGTCTGAGCACTGCTCATACAAGTCATCAAAGCCATATCTTAAGGCATTCAATACACAGGGTAGGTATGTGCTTATAGGACCAGGGTACGATGCTGGTGTATTAGCAATAGATGATATGCTAATTACTGTGCATATTGAGAGTCATAACCATCCATCTGCAGTTGAGCCATATGGTGGTGCAGCTACTGGGATAGGAGGAGTTATAAGGGATATACTTAGCATGGGTAGCAGACCAATAGCACTGCTTAATGGTTTAAGGTTTGGAGATATAGAGAAGGATAGTAATGCAAGATGGTTGTTCAAGCATGTTGTTAGGGGTATAGCAGATTACGGTAACTGCATAGGAGTGCCTACAGTTGCTGGGGAGGTTGAGTTTGATAACTCTTTTGATAACTACTGCTTGGTTGATGTTGCATGCATAGGGCTAATAGATAAGGATAAGTTGGTATTAATGGAAGCAGATGTTAAAGATCTTATAATAATAGCAGGTAACAGCACAGGTAAGGATGGTATACATGGAGCCTCATTTGCATCTAAGGTATTAGATGATGCAGATAGCAACAGATCTGCTGTACAGATACCAGATCCATTCATGGGTAAACTGCTTATAGATGCTACCATGGAGTGTGTTAATGCAAGGTGTGTTAAGGCTATAAAGGATCTAGGGGGAGGAGGTTTGGCATGCTGCTTATCTGAGCTTGCTGATAAACTTGATAAGGGTATGAGCATAGATCTTGCTAACCTTCACATTAGAGAGCATATGAGCGTAGAGGAGATTATGATATCAGAGTCGCAAGAGAGGATGCTCTATATAGTTGAGCCTAGTAGGTTAAGTACATTTAAAGAGATAATGGATAAGTATGAGATACCATACTCAGTACTAGGCTATGTAACAGATGATGGTTACCTTGATATAAAGTATGATGGCAGAAAGATAGCAAGGATAAAGGCTAGCATAGTAGCAAATGCACCTATAGCAGAGCGTAAGGCAAGGAAGCCAAAGTACTTGGAAGAGATACCTGCAAGGGAGCCTGATGAATATAATGAGGGTAATATAGCAGAATACTTATTATCCTTGCTCTCAGATCCAAGCATAGCAAGCAAGGAATGGGTGTATAGACAGTATGACCATGAGGTAGGTCTAAGGACAGTTATAAAGCCTGGTTACCATGATGCCTCTGTTATAAGGTTAAGTGATAACAAGTTCCTAGCAGTAAAGTTAGATGGTAACTCTAAACACTGCTATCTAGATCCTTACAATGGTGCAATGGGATGCTTTGCTGAAGCATGTAGGAATGTTATAGCAGTAGGTGCAGAACCTATAGCAATGGTTGATCATCTACAGTTTGGTAGCCCAGAGGATGAGCATGTCTTCTATACATTTGTAGAGTCTGTTAAGGGTTTAGCAGATTACGGTAGATACATGCAGATACCATGCGTAGGTGGCAAGGTAAGCTTTTACAATGAGACTAAGCATGGTGCAATAAAGCCTACACCTGTTGTATGCATACTAGGCCTTATAGACTCTTACAGCAAGATTGTTAAGGATAGGGCAAAGGATGGTGATATGCTAGTTATGGTAGGGTTAACCAAGGATGAGATGGGTGGATCTGAGTACTATGAGTATATACATAAGATACAATCAAGTAATGTTCCTAGAGTTGATCTAGCATATGATAAGACAGTTATGCATGCCATGCTTGAACTTATAGATGGTAGAGTAGTAAGAGCTATACATGACTGCTCCAAAGGTGGCTTTGGTGTAGCACTGGCTGAGATGTGTATAAACTCTAGCATTGGGGCATATGTTAACCTTGCTAGGATACCAAATACATGTTCTAGGCTAGATAACCTTATCTTCTCAGAATCACACTCAAGGTTCCTTATAGCAGTAAGCAAGGATAACCTTAGCAGGGTTGAGGATATACTAAGCAAGTATAGCAAGGGTAATAATGGTATACATTACTCAGTTATAGGATACTTTAATAGCTCAGACTCTATAGTACTTGAGCATGGTAGCAGTACGATAGGCTTAAGTTTAGATAAGGCTATAGATGCATATAGCAGTAGCATACCAAGGTTGATGGACCATGCTTGAAGGCTTAGATGCTAGGGAGAACTGTGGTGTTGTTGCAGCATACTCCCTTGCTAACCATAACGTTATACCAATAGTCTTAGACTGCTTAAGGGCATTACAGCATAGGGGGCAGGAGGCATGGGGTATAGCAGTAGCAAGGAAGATGCCATACAAGCGTTATGGGTTAGTATCCCAAGCAGTTGATAGATTTAATACAATAATAGAGAAGTATAGTGCAAATGCAGCAATAGGACATGTTAGATACTCAACTGTAGGAAAGAGTAATCTTAAGAATGCTCAACCCCTAAGGGTTAAGGATATATGCATTGCACACAATGGCACTATATCAAACTTTGAGGAGTTAGCAAACATAACTGGGTTATGCTCCTTCACCCCAAGTAGCATGAGCGATACTTTAGTAGCAGCAAAGAGGCTTGTTGATATACTTAATGTTAAGAAGGATATGGTTGAGGCTTTAAGCATACTAAAGAGAGAGATAATAGGCTCATTTGCATTCACCTTCATAACAAAGGATAATACTGTCTATGCTGCTAGGGACCCTAAAGGTTTCAGACCATTGGTATTAGGCTACCATAAGGATACAAGCACATATATAATAGCATCTGAGTCATGTGCATTTGATGCAATAGATGCAGATCTTATAAGGGATGTTGAGCCTGGGGAGTTGATAAGCATAGATGAGAGAGGGCTAAGGAGTGAGATATTTGCTAAAGAGAAGCATTCACATTGTGCATTTGAGTACACATACTTTGCACACCCATCAAGCATAATGGAAGGGATAAGCATATACAATGCAAGGAAGAGGATAGGTAAGAACTTAGCAAGGAAGTTTGCCCTAGATGCAGATATAGTGATACCAGTGCCAGACTCTGCTAGACCTGCTGCACTAGGCTATGCTGAGGAGATGGGTATACCTTTTGAGGAGGGTCTGATGAAGGATAGGTATAGTAGGAAAGGTCCAATAAGGAGCTTCATAGAGCCTTACCAGCATGATAGGCTAGAGATAGTTAGGAGGATAATACCAATAAGGAGTGTTATAGAAGGCAAGGATGTTATAGTCATAGATGATAGCATAGTTAGAGGCACAAGTTCACTATCAATAATAAAGGCTATAAGGAACTCTGGTGCAAAGAGCGTAAAGATGCTTGTATGCTATCCAGCAATAAGGTTCCCATGCTATGCTGGTATAGACTTCCCCTCGCAAGATGAGCTTATAGCATATACTGTAACTAAGGGGAAGGATTTAGCATCCGATGATCTTGCAAGGCTTGTAGCATCTGCTATAGATGCTGACTTTGTAGGCTACAATGATATGGATAACCTTGCTGATGCTATAGGCTTACCAAAGGAGGAGTTATGCTTCACATGCCATACAGGTAACTATGAGAACCTTGGGATAAAACCATTGTTCAGATCTAGGGAGCAGTTGAAGGGTATGGATAGATAGATTATTTACTCTAAATCTAATCTAATAAATATGATACAATCTTATCTATGAATGCTATAATTATGTAGTGTATAATAATTAAGGATACTAGCATGATATAGATTATATCCCTATCTGTAGTATAATAGATTAAAGCAAGTATGTAAAATGGTAATGTAAGGATAAATGCTACAATAGTACTATATACAATAACCTTTAGCAGTGTGTAAGTATCAACGTTGTAAACCCTTCTTACCTTATAACCCTTTATCTTATACCTCACATTTATTACTCTGATGAACAAGATTATAAATGGAGGATACATTTCTCATACATGAAAGTATTTAACTTATTCCTCAATACTGCATTACGATGGATCTTAACGTTAGCAACCCTCCAAGGATAGGTATAGTTGGTGGAGGACAGTTAGGGAAGATGCTTGCTATGGATGCTAAGAGGCTTGGGTTAAAGGTTAACATACTTGACCCATCATATGACTGCCCTGCTTCATCTATTGCAGATGAGCATATAGTAGCAGGATTTAACGATAGGCAAGGTATAATGCGCCTTGCTGAGATGAGCCATGTACTAACCTATGAGATAGAACTTGTAGATGCTGATGTATTGAAGGAGTTAGAGGATAAAGGTTACAAGGTTAGGCATCCATCATATGTTGTTAAGGTAACACAGGATAAGTACATGCAGAAGTTCATACTTAGCAAGCATGGTATACCTACAGCAAGATTCATGCTTATAGATGGTAACCTTAGCGATATAAGTAGCCTAGGCTATCCATTGGTTATTAAGGTTAGGAAGGGTGGGTATGATGGTAGGGGGAATATAGTTATAAGAAGCAAGGAGGATCTAGAATCTTTAAGGCTGAAGGAGTTCATAAGGCGTTACAGTAGCAAGGATAACATAGGCTTCTATGCTGAGGAGTATGTGAACTTTGTTAAGGAGATCTCTGTTATAGTTGCTAGAGCATATGATGGCTCAAGCGTAGCATACCCTGTTGCTGAGAATATACATGATGATGGTATACTTGATACAAGCATAGTACCAGCAAGGATAGATGAGCATACATATAATAAAGCAAGGGAGATAGCAAGGGATGTTATAGATGCATTCAATGGCATAGGGGTATTTGGTGTTGAAATGTTCCTAACCTCTGATGGCAGTATAATGGTTAATGAGATAGCACCTAGGGTACATAACAGTGGGCATTACACAATAGAGGCATGTAATGTATCCCAGTTTGAGGAGCATATTAGAGCCATAATGGATATGCCATTGGTAGAGCCTAGGATGATATGCAACTCTGCTGTAATGGTTAACATACTAGGCAATGATGCTGTAAATGGTAAGTATGCATTAAGCAACATTGATGCATTGCTAAGCATAGATGGGCTAAGGCTACACATATATGGCAAGAGTACAAATAAAGGTAGGAGGAAGTTAGGGCATATGACCATATTAAGTAATAGTAGGGAGGATGCTATAGCAAAGGCTATGTATGCTAGATCACTCTTAAAGATTATAAGCGTAGATGGTAATTGATTGGCATGCCATTGGTAGCAGTTATAATGGGGAGTGATTCAGATCTTGAGGTTATGAAGGATGCATGTTCATTACTTGAGGAGTTGAATGTAAGCTATGAGGTTAGCATAGTATCTGCACATAGAACGCCTGAGCGTATGTTCAATTACGCAAAGAGTGCAAAGGATAGAGGGATAGAGGTTATAATTGCAGGGGCAGGAGGGGCAGCACACCTCCCTGGTATGGTTGCGTCCTTAACAACTTTACCAGTTATAGGAGTGCCTATAAGATCATCAGCACTGAATGGATTAGACTCATTACTATCTATTGTGCAGATGCCTCCTGGAGTGCCAGTAGCAACAGTAGCAATAAATGGTGCAAAGAATGCAGCACTACTTGCATGCCAGATACTTGCAATTAAGTATAAGGATATAGACGAGAGGTTAAATAGATATAGGCAGAGTATAAAGGATGAGGTTATTAGAAAGGCTTCGTTGCTAGAGGAGTTAGGGTACAAGGAGTATCTACAAAGAGGTAAAGGTTAGTTACTGAATATTAATTACCTCAATTATCATAACCCCTTCTTCTCCATTCCTAAGTAGATCTACCATCCTCCTTGGCATATCAACTGCTGCAGCACTGCTCTTAACAGCTAATGTTCTAGCACATACATAATCACTCTTTCTAATAACTAAGGACCTTGGATCCTCAAGCATCAATCTGTTACTCCCTTTAGCAACGAAACTCCATCTCTCATAGCCAACCATGATTGTTATCTTTATACTGCATGATGATCTTAACACTTCCTTTATCCTCTCATCTATATCCTTGCATGCCTTATCAGCCCTAACTCCTATTATACAATCACCCCTTAAGGTTAGGTACTCATCCTTTGTAACCTCAAGTGTGCTCTTATGCAATGCTTGAATATTCCTATGCCCATGGAAGTGTATCTCTTCACGCATAATCTAATAATTTAAAATTGATTAATAGTCATTTCTAAAAAGAACTTAAATTATACCCATGTTATATTTACTTATGCATAGGAAGGGTAGCAAGGGTTCAGAGATAGCAAGTAAGAGTATAAAGTATAAGTTGATAGCAATAGGTGTTATAGTTGCAATTGTAAGCATAGTTAGCGTAGCAGCATATAACTACTATATTCACCAGCAGGTTAAGAATGCTAGAACAGCATCATTTGGACCTATAAGTGAGCTTGAGCATAAGCATGCTGTATTCAAATTGTTTATAAATGGAGAGGAGCCTGTGAACTTTGCATTACCTAAGTATCAGTTAAGGAGCCCTTACATACACTTTGAGAACAATGTAGGGACTATTATACATAGGCATGCAGCAAATGTAGATATAGGCTATCTATTTGAGAGCATGAACATGAGGTTTACCAAAGACTGCTTTATACTAGATGATAAGAGATCCTTCTGCAATGATGAGAATAATACACTAAAGTTCTATGTTAATGGTCTCCCAAATGAGAGTTATGATAAATATGTTATACAGGATGGTGATAGGATACTTATAAGCTATGGACCAAGGGATGATCCAGATCTAAATAGACAGTTGCAACTAGTTGATGCTTTAGCAGGTACAAATAAGCCATAAATTATTATTTCTGTATATTGCATTAGCATATTGAGGAGTAACAAGAATAAGAATAAGAATAAAAAGGAACCATGGCATTTAAGCATGGTATAAAGATACGGAAATCTCTATGAGTTAGTGCTTAGATTAATAAGTATTACCTTATTCACTAGCAAAATATTTAAAGTAATTAATCTATAGTAGAGTGGATAGTATATGGCAAGGTCTAGAGGGTTTAGGAGAAAGACCAGATATCTATTGATGAGGGATAAGGTTAGGGGTTTATCTTATCTATTGCATAATTACTCTATTGGTGATAAGGTTAGCATAGTTATAGATCCTAGAGAACATAAGGGGATGCCACATAGAAGGTTTCATGGTAAGATTGGTTTAGTTGAAGGCATAACAAAGAGAGCATTAAAGGTAAGAGTACGTATAGGAGATAAAGATAAGATAATTTATGCAAGACTAGCACATATAAGACCTTTAACATCTGGTGAGTAAGATGGTAAATATAATCAGTAGAAGGGTTATAACCCTACCAGAGGTTAAGGAGATCCTAAGTAGTATTGATCCTAATAAGATGGATCAGATACAGAGGTGGACTTATAACTATGCGGTGAAGTTCTCAAAGGTATCTGCTGATAAGGCTAGGGAACTTAAGACTAGATTGGTTAATGAATGCTCTCTAACAGAGGAGGAGGCAGTAGAGGTTATCAATGTCATGCCATCTAGCATAGAGGAGTTAAGGACATTCGCAAATGGTTGGAAGAAACTTATACTAACTGAAACCCTAGAGAAGATACTTAAGATACTAAGAGGAGAGGCATAGTAGCAATTGGAGCAGATGCAACAGCAACAGCAGAATAGGTATGAGGAGTATGCTTATGTATTAGCATATGAGCCTAGAGGTAAGTCTAAGAGGGTAAGAGGGAGAGAAGGCTTTATAATTCAGGCTATAGGAGAAAGGTATTTAACACTCCTAGAGTTGCTAGGTATACCAAATATTAGCGTTGAGGTTGGTGAGAGGGTATATATAGGCAGGGAAGGAAGGACAAAGATACTAAGTGTTCTAGGCAAGTTAGAGTACGATGAGCTTAGTACATTTGCAAAGGATGCATTACCAGAGGTTATAGAGTTGATTGTAAAGAACAATGAGAAGAGGTTCATAGAGTTCATAAATACTGCTGGACCTATAAATCCAAGGATACATAAGCTAGAACTTATACCAGGTATAGGGAAGGTTATAACCATGAATATAATAAGAGAGAGGGAAGTAAAACCATTTGAGAGTTATGATGATCTTTACAAGAGAACAGGACTGAAGGATGCTTACAAGCTTATAGCAAAGAGGATACTGCAAGAGATAACTGGGAGTGAGAGGATAAATATATTTGTAAAGAAGATCCAGTAATTATATACTGATATTATGCAGAGTAAGAAGCAATGCGGATCATATAATAATACTTCATATGCTAATATATACAAGCCTGCAGAGGATACATTCTTACTTGCAGATGCATTAAGTGATGCTAGAGGAGATAACGCATTAGAGATTGGTACTGGGAGTGGTTACATAGCAGGTATTCTAGCAAGGAACTTTAAGAACGTTGTTGCAACTGATATAGATGCAAAGGCTTTACTCTATGCAAAGAGTAATTACAATATGGATAATATCTCATATATATGCTGTGATGCAGCAGATGCAATAGTGGGTATGAGGTTTGATCTTATAGCAATTAACCCTCCTTATATGCCATCAGATAGTATAAAGGATAGAAGTATAGATGGAGGTAATGGAGGTATAGAGGTAACAATAAGCATGTTAAAGAGTGCATCAAGGTTACTTGCTGATCATGGCAATATATACATGGTTATCTCTTCTTTATCAGATTACAGTAGGCTGATATCTTTTATTAAAGATAAGTTAGGGTTAGATGCACTTATAATCATGAAGAGAGCATACTGGTTTGAGGAGCTCTTTGTAATTAAGATATCCAATAGATAGATAGATAGCAAGAGCAGTAGTAGTAGGAGTAGCAATAGTATCATGCATGTAGTTCAACAACATCAAGATCGTTAAGGGTAAAGTCCTTACCAACCTTTATCTGTGCTCCATTCCTCCATACCCTAGCAAACTTAAGGTTCTTTGCAATATCCTTATGTATCATCTCTGCCAACTCTATGACTTTAGCATTACTATGCAATAGCAGAGGTTCATCTACAGCATCTGCACCTACCTTCTTAGTGAATACACGTATAAGCCCCATGCTCCTTAATAGATCAAGCATGAACCTCTCCTTATCATTGTTAAATGCTATAGTATCTATACTAATACCATTGTAGTTAATAGTATAATTACTAGCATTGTTAGGCACTACAAATACCGCTCTCTTGCTTACCCTACCAAATATAGCATCCTCTACATCATCTAAGGTAGCATTACTATATACCTTAATTACAGCATTCTTTATACCATAGCCTTTAACAAACTCAAATACATCACTCTCCTTAACCTTATCTGATCTACCAACTATCCTTATTCCACCATGTGGTGTATACTCTATCTCAACCTTTGCCCTAGATATTATATTTACATTTCTTGCCTCAAACCATCTACATACACTATGCAAGTAATCAAGTGACTCAACTATAACTATTATAGCATCAGCATTCCTTGCTATGCTAGCAAATCTATCCAACCTATCCTCTCCTATGATGTTATCCATTGGAGTAAGTACAATCTGTATATTTATATTTAAGGCATTAAATGTACCAACCTTTGGCCTCATTAATACTTCATAAATGCTTGTAGTATTACCAGTTAAAGACTCAAATAGCTTTATAGACTGCTCTATACTGCCTACAACTGCTAACTGCAGCATGCCTTCCTTCTTTACAGTCCACTCCTGCCTTGTACTGCCCTTTCGTCTACTCTTACTCTTCCTCTCCTCTATCTCCTCCTCTAACTCTGCTATCTGCCTCTTAATGTTCATCTCAAGCTTCTCTGTTGCCTTATGCTTTGGCATCAGCGAGTAGAACTCCTTAAGTAGCCTAAGCTTAACCTCTGGATCTTTTGCTGCTATTGCCTCAGCCCATTTAGCCTTTGCCTCTTGAGTAAGGTTGGTAACCATATGATATTATTAAAAAGAACCAAGATTAAAATTTAGTATCGTAAGATACCATTAATGGTTTCAAAAATTTAGAGTAACATTACACAGTAATAATACTACATCATCATCTTCCTAACATCCTTACTGCCCTTGCTGCTATCTGCTCAGCCATCTCTGTTGTTGTTGCACTACCCCCTAGATCGTATGTTACATACCTACCCTCATTTATAACATCTCTAGTAGCATCGAATATTGCCCTTGCTATATCCTTCTCCCCAAGGTACTCAAGCATCCATGCACCAGAGAGTATTGTGGCAGTAGGGTTCATCTTGTTCAAACCTTTATACTTTGGCGCAGATCCATGTGCTGGCTCAAACATAGCATAGTTGTCTCCTAGGTTTGCTGAGTAAACATTACCTATTGAACCTAGATGTGCACTTGCTGTCTCTGATACTATATCCATGAATAGGTTAGTGCTTACCAATATACATGAGTTGAACCTCTCAGGGTTCTTTACCAACTGTTGGCACATGTTATCTATATAGTACTCCTCTACTGGCAAGCCCTTGCTAGAGCATATAGAGGTTACAGCCTCTATGAATATACCATCGGTCTCCTTTAGTATATTCCTCTTTGTTATAGCTATAACCTTGCTATAACCTCGCTCTAATGCTATCTCTGCTGCCTTCCTTGCTATGCTCTCACACTTTTTACGTGTTATCTTCCTTACTGCTATAGCAGCATCATCACCAACCTTGAACTCTATGCCAGAGTAAAGCCCCTCTGTGGCCTCTCTAACACATATAAAGTCCAACTGCTTTACTGATCTAGCAAGAGTCTTTATAGGTCTTATATTTGCATAGAGATCGAATGTCTGCCTTAATGTTACTGCAACGCTCCTTGGTGCCTTTGGTGAGGGTATAGTTGTTGTTGGACCCTTGAAGCATGCATCGCTCTCCTTTAGTATCTTCCATGTACTCTCAGGTATGTATGAGTCACCTCCATGCCTCTCCCACCACTCTGCACCTGCCTCACATGGTATAAGTTCTACGCTTGTATTGCATGCCTTTAGTACCATAAGCATAGAATCTACAAGCTCTGGACCAACGCCATCTCCTCTTATTATTGCAGCCTTCTTACCCATAGCCATGCATTAATTATATATACATAATTTAATCTTTCTTTAATCTTTATGCATGACTATAGTTTATGCTAATTGATGGGCCGGATGGGATTTGAACCCACGACCTCTCCCTTGCATATTATTCATGCAATTCGGTTATCAGCCGAACGCTCTAACCATGCTGAGCTACCGGCCCTTTAGTTCCATGATCCATATCATTACTCATTCATTATATATCTTATCTATTTAGCATGAGCATGTAATAACTAGTATATAATCTTCAATGGATTAGCACTATGAATATAAGTCCTAACTGTAACCAAAACCTATTTATGTTAATTTAGAAATATATAGTTCATATGGGCAAACTATTCTGGGGCCTCTCCAGCAAGGGTAAAGAGGAGAACAGAGGTGATACAGAAGGTCTTAAAGACTCAAGGGGGGTTAGTACAAATGCAAAGCAAGATCTCTTCAAGAAAGGCCTCAATAAGATGGCTGATGAGGAGCTTGAGGATGCTATACAGTACTTTGATCTTGCTCTAAGGCTTGATCCAAACTTCATAGATGCTTGGATAAAGAGAGGCTACTGCTTCTTCCATCTAGGTAATTACTCTCAGGCAATACTCTCATATGATAAAGCGTTAGCAGTAGATCCTACTAACACAGAGGCATGGAACCTTAAGGCATTAGCATACTATAGGATGAAGAACTATGATAAGGCTATAGAGTGTGTAGATAGAGTCATAGATTTGGATCCTAACGATGGCATGGCTTGGTACAATAAGGCATGCTATCTCTCCCTAGCATTAAGGGTTGAGGAGGCTATAGATGCACTTAAGAAGGCTATAGAGATAGATGTCTCATATGCAAAGAAGGCAGTTAAGGATAAGGATCTAGATAATATAAGGCATGATATAGTATTCAAGAGGATAAATGAGATAGTTGTATTAGAAGCAATAAGACAAGGTCATGATGTTGTAGGTAAGTTGGTATGGGTTACTGGAATGAATAGGCAAGAGATAGAGGAGGCTATAAACTCATTGCTGCTAAAGGGTTTAATAATTAAGAAGGAGGTTAGAAGTGTAACAGGGTTTACTAAGAGTAAAGAGGAGCAGTACGAGCTTGCACCAGATATAGCAAATATGTTTACTACTGGGAAGATAAGGGATAGACCAGAGGGTAGTAGTAGCAATAGCAGTAGTAGTATAAGTAGTGATACAGATCCTAAGACTAACTTGTTGAAGGAGTTACTAACATGCATAGCAGATGCAAGAAACTCAATAGAGAAGGGTGATGTTGAGTCTAGTATTGAACACATGAGAGCACTTATAGATCCAAAGAGACTAGGTAGCATTCTTATAGAGAATTACCCTGATATACATAGGGATCTAAGGTTCTATCATATTAAGATAAGTAATGATGGTAAGAACTACCTTAATGCTAAGAGGAATGATCTACTTCAACTCTTATCTGAGTTAGAGGCCTCTGTAAACAAGAAACTAAGGTTAGTTAGAAGTTAGCAGCCCTTCTATGATTAACTAATTATTATTTAAATGTAAAAAATTAATTAATTTATTAGTTTATCTTATCTTATAGCTTTAGAGCCATCTTTAAGCCTTTATACCTATTCCTTATTGTAACCTCTGTTACTCCTGCAGCCTCTGCAACATCCTTCTGTGTCTTATTCTCTCCATGCATTACACATGCAACATACAATGCCGCAGCAGCCAGCCCCATGGGATCCTTGCCTGCAGAGATCTTTGCCTCTTCTGCTCTCTTAAGTATATCTATTGCTACCCTCTTTGTCTTCTCACTTAATCCTGCCTTACTTGCTATTCTAGATACACACTTTATAGGATCTACGACTGGCATCTGTAGATCCAACTCCCTTATAAGTAACCTATAGCATCTTGCTATATCCTTCTTCTTTATGTTACTTGCATTTGCTATATCCTTAAGTGTTCTTGGTGTCTCAGTATCTCTACATGCTGCATACAATGCTGCAGCAACTAATGCAGATATACTCCTACCTCTAACCAAACCCTTCTCTAATGCCTTTCTGTATATGTATGCTGCCTTCTCTATTACATTTGCACCAACAGCTAACTTATCCTTTAGCCTATCCAACTCGCTGAATGCTTGCCTAAAGTTCCTATCTAAAGGCTCATGTACTTGGCTCCTTGAGTCCCAAGTCCTTAACCTCTCTATAGTGCTCCTAACATATGGTGATAATGGTTTCCCAGATGCGTCCTTATCAAGAGGGCTTATGGTTGTTGATAAACCCATATCATGCATTGCTAGGGATGTTGGGATACCTGTTCTACTTCTATCCTCATGCTCTTCCTTACTGAATGCCCTCCACTCAGGCCCTAGTTCCTCTATCCTCTCACCTACAACGAAACCACAGTTACCACAGGATATCTCTCCAGTTGAGTTATCTGTGATCAATGGGCCTTTACCACACCTTGGACATTTATCTGATAACAACGTTCTATCTACAACCATACTGTTCACCATAAATCTTATATCCTACCTATTTATAGGATTAGGAATATTTAAACTTTACTTTAGAGGATGATTAGGTAAGATCTAACTCTGTAGAACAACAGTATTGGATTATATCTACTTATTATTAATAAAATACATCTTATAAGTAGGTAGAGTATACATTACAGCAAACGATATTAAACCCTTACCAATAGCATCCTTATGCTTGTAACTCCAACTAGAGATCTAAGGAAAGATCATGATATCATATTAAAGGTTATAAATGCAATGGATATATTAAGAACCCTGCTCAAAGAGCATGTTAGAGGTAATAACAATACCCTTAATACCAATCTTCTAGATATAGTGAAGGATACGATTGATTTTGCAAAGAACTTTACTGATAGATGCCATCATGGGAAGGAGGAGCATGTATTATTCCCTGCATTGAATGATGCAGGCATGCCAAAGGATGAAGGACCTATAGCAGTTATGATTAGGGAGCATAAACAGGCAAGAGAGATAATAGATAGGATAGATTCTAGTGTAGAAGGTTACAAGCAAGGAAGATCTAGCATCAATGATATACTACAGGGCATAGAGGAGTATATAATGCTCATGCAACATCATATATTCAAGGAGAATAACATACTCTTTAATATAGCAGATATGATGCTAGCAGGTAAAGGTGATGAGATAAATAATGCCTATAGCAAGATAGAGCATGATGTTATGCAAGGGAAGCATGAGTACTATGAGCATATGGCAGATGTATTGATAAGTAAACTCAAATCATAATAATATAGTATGATTTAATTTTTAATAAAATATTCATATTCTATTTATTATATCATTATAGGTTGTTCTATGAGCAACGTTTTTATAATTTAGGTAATGTAATAATTTACATGGGTGGATACCTTTGGAGTAACAGATAAGATAAGAGTTAGCAGATTAAATATCAAGTTAACCCCTTTTGAGTTATTCAAACATATAGATAGAGAGTATGGTAAGAGAACTTTCATCTTAGAGTCACTTACTGGTCCTAAGGAGATGAGTGAGATATCTATAATAGGCTTTGATCCATATGCAATTATCCACTCTGATGATAAGAGGGTTTATGCTACATTTGCAGATGGTAGAAGAGAATCGTATAGCATTGATGAGGTAGACCCTTTAACATGTATTCGTAGTGTAATGCCAAAGATAAGTGATCATAGATTTAGGTATGTTGGTGGTGCTGTAGGCTATATATGCTATGACTCAGTAAGGTACTGGGAGAGGCTTGATGGAAAGATTCTAAAGGATTATCCATACATTGAGTTTGGGCTTTATGCTAACAACATAATATATGATCATAGGGGTGCAATGGTATATTACCTTGGTTATGATAATGATATTATTAATAGGCTAGAGGCATATGATAGTATAGGCAATAATAAGGCAGATGGTAATGGCAATAGCTATTACAACTTCTCAAGCAGCGAACCTAGGAGTAGTATAGAGAAGGATGAGTTCTTAAGCATGGTTGATAAGGCAAAGGAGTACATACTCTCTGGCGATATATATCAGGTTGTGCTATCTAAGAGGTTTAATCTAAGTGTAAAGGGTAACCCATTAGCATTCTACTCAATGCTAAGAGATATTAATCCCTCGCCATACATGTACTACCTTAATATGGGTAGCAGTAACTATGATAGATACATAATAGGTTCTAGCCCAGAGATGCTGGTTAGGGTTAATAATTATACTGTAGAAACATTCCCTATAGCAGGTACAAGGCATGTTACAAACGATCCTATAGTTAATGCAAGGTTAAGGGAGGAACTGCTTAAAGATGAGAAGGAGATAGCTGAGCATACGATGCTAGTTGATCTAGCTAGGAATGATATAGGTAGAGTATGCAGATGGGGAAGTGTTAGGGTTACAGATTTCATGAGTATAAAGGTGTTCAGTCATGTTCAGCATATAGTATCACATGTTGTTGGGGAACTAAGGCATGATTGTGATGCTTATGAAGCATTAAGGGCAGTATTCCCTGCTGGAACTGTTACTGGTGCACCAAAGGTTAGGGCAATGGAGATAATAGATGAGTTAGAGCCTACAGTAAGGGGTCCATACGCTGGAGCAGTAGGTTACTTCTCATTCAATGGTAACTGTGACTTTGCCATTGCTATAAGATCCATGTTCATAAATGGTAATGATGCATACATACAGACAGGTGCAGGTATAGTAGCAGACTCAAAGCCAGAGAATGAGTGGTTTGAGACAGAGCATAAGGCTAGTGCGTTATTAGAGGCATTAAGGAGGGTGAATTGGTATGAGGATAGTGATAATTGATAACTACGACTCATTCACATACAATCTAGCACAGCAGATAGCAGCAGTGGTAGAGAGGGAGGCAAAGATAAGCATTAACCCAATGGTATTCAGGAATGATAGGATAACCTTAGGTGAGATAGTAGCATTGGATGCAGATGCCATAGTTATATCCCCTGGTCCAGGGCATCCAGCAAATAAGAGGGACTTTGGTGTATCAGCAGATGTAATAGCAAATATGTACGATAAGGTACCTATACTTGGGGTATGCCTTGGGCACCAAGGTATAGTGCATATCTTTGGTGGCAAGGTTGTTAGGGCAAAGGTACCAAGGCATGGTAAGACTAGCATGATAAAGCATAACAACAATGGTATACTTGCTGGTTTAAGTAACCCATTCAAGGCTACAAGGTACCACTCTCTAGTAGCAGAGCCTAACAGTATACCCTCATGCTTAGAGGTTACTGCATACTCACTTGATGATGGGGAGGTTATGGGTATTATGCATAAAAGATATCCATTGTTTGGCGTACAGTTCCATCCAGAGTCTGTGCTAACAGATGAGGGTAATAGAATAATAATTAACTTCCTTAGCTATGTTAAGAGGTGATATTTATAATAACAAGAGAGAGTAATGGTAATGAGGACAAGAGCTATAATAGTATCAATATTAAACATATGCTTAAGAGGCTTGTTGATATGAAAGATCTGAATTATTATGAGGCTAAATCATCTATTAACGCATTATTCTTTGATGATAAAATAAGTGATGCCTTTAAGGCTGCATTCCTAACAGCATTAAGTATGAAAGGCGAGAGTATTGAAGAGTTAAGAGCAGTACTAGATTTTATGCTTGAGAATGCAGTAAGGATACATGTTAATACAACTTCTAGGGTTATAGATACATGTGGTACTGGAGGGGATAATGTAAAGACATTCAATGTTAGTACTCTTGCTGCATTTATAGCATCAGCATGTGGTGTTTATGTAGCAAAGCATGGTAATAGGGCAGTATCAAGTGTAATGGGGAGTGCTGATCTACTTGAGTACCTTGGTTACAATCTTGATACAGATGCTATAAGGATTAAAGAATGTATAGAGAGTATAGGTATAGGGTTCCTCTTTGCACCAAAGTTCCATCCTATAATGAAGAGGATCTCTAGCATAAGAAAGGAACTTGGTATAAGAACAGTATTTAACCTAGTAGGCCCATTATCTAACCCAGTTAACATCAATGCACAGATTGTAGGTGTATCATCCCCTGCATTACTTAAAAAGATAGCATACATTCTAAAGGATTTAAGAGAGGAGGTTATGGTATTCCATGCAGTAGATGGTATGGATGAGTTATCAAACACATGCATAAACAAGGTTGTACATGTTAAAGGTAATGAGGTTAAGGAGTATGATCTTGATCCTAAGAGCATAGGATTTGAGTATGCTAGCATAAAGGATCTTAGTGTAAATACCAAGGATGATGCAGTAAGGATATTCCTAGATGCTATCAATGGTAATGCTAAGAGTGCTGTTGAGGATATAGCAGTGTTGAATGCCTCTGCAGCATTAATAATAGGAGATAAAGCAGATAGATTCAGTGATGCTATTGATAATGCAAGGAGTGCTGTAAAGAGTGGTAAAGCATATGGTAAGTTAAGAGATCTAATAGCAATGTGCGGTAACATAGATAGACTAAGGGAGTTAGAGGAGATGTATAGACTAAATTGACCCTTAATGCTACAATGTAAATTAGGTGTAAATGATATGAATATGGTTGGTAATGGCAAAGGATACCTAGCAGAGTTGGTATATGCTGCAAAGAGAGCGGTTGATTCTCATGCATATGATATTAACTTCCATCTTCATTATAAGAGGAGTAGTTTAAAGGAGGCAATAGCATCATGCAAGGGCAAGGGTATAAATGCAATAATAGCAGAGGTAAAGTTTGCATCCCCAAGCATGGGGAAGTTAAGGGACTCATCCCAATACAATCTACATTACATAGTTAAAGAGATGGTTGATGGAGGCGCAGTAGCATTATCTATACTTACACAACCTAACTACTTCCATGGCTCTTTAGATAACCTATTGAATGCTAGGATAATCAGTAATATACCCCTGTTAATGAAGGATATAATTGTAAGTGAGAAGCAGATCGATGCAGCATACCATGCTGGTGCTGATGCCATATTATTAATCTACTCAGTATTCAGCAAGGGGTTGATAGATTATACATTAGATTACATGATAGATAAGGCTCACTCATATGGATTAGAGGTTATACTAGAGGTACATGATGAGCATGAGCTTGATGATGCATTAAACAGTAATGCAGATATCATAGGTATAAATAATAGGGATCTTAATACTATGCAGATAGATCTTAACACTACTGTAAGGCTTCTCTCTAGGCTAGATGGTAAGAAGGGTAACAAGTATATAATAAGTGAGAGTGGGATAACAAGCAAAGAGCATATACTCTACCTTAAGAGGTTCAATATAGATGCATTCCTTGTAGGAACAGCAATAATGAGCAGTGATAACATTAAAAGCAAGGTTAAGGAACTTGTTATGGCATGAGGCTAAAGCATAACCCTATAGATGGTAAGTATGGTAAGTATGGTGGTAGGTTTGTGCCAGAGACACTTATACCAGCATTAGAGGAGCTTGAGCATGCTTATCTAGAGGCTAAGGAGGATAGTGAGTTTAAGAAGGAGTTGGATTACTATCTAAAGCACTTTGCTGGTAGACCTACACAACTATACTATGCAAAGAATATAAGTGAGGCTATTGGAGGGGCAAGGATATATCTGAAGAGGGAGGATCTACTGCATGGAGGGGCACATAAGATAAACAACACAATAGGTCAAGCACTTCTAGCAAAGCGTATGGGTAAGAGAAGGGTTATAGCTGAGACAGGGGCAGGACAGCATGGTGTTGCTACTGCTATGGCATGTGCAGCACTAGGCTTAAAGTGTGAGATATACATGGGTGCAAAGGATGTTGAGAGGCAAAGGCTTAATGTATTTAGGATGAGACTTCTTGGTGCGGATGTTCATGCAGTAAAATCTGGCTCTGAGACACTTAAGGATGCAATAAATGAGGCTCTAAGGGATTGGATAACCAACGTTAAAGATACATACTACCTCTTAGGCTCAGTAGTTGGGCCACATCCATATCCTATGATAGTTAGAGACTTCCAGAGCATAATAGGGAAGGAGATAAGGAAGCAGTGTATAAATGCTATAGGTGGTATGCCTGATGCAATAGTTGCATGTGTTGGTGGAGGTAGCAATGCCATGGGTACATTCTATGAGTTCTTAGATAGCAAGGTTGACCTCTATGGTGTTGAGGCTGGAGGCAAGGGTATAGAGAGCAATAAGCATGCAGCATCATTGGTTGCTGGTTCAGAAGGGGTATTGCATGGTATGCTAACATTCCTGCTTCAGGATGAGTATGGGCAGGTAATGGATACTCATAGCATATCTGCTGGCTTAGATTACCCTGCTGTTGGTCCAGAGCATGCGTTCTTAAAGAGTGTTAATAGAGTAAAGTATGTTAGTGTTACAGATGATCAGGCTGTAGATGCATTCATCAAGCTTGCAAGGTATGAAGGTATAATACCAGCATTGGAGCCTGCGCATGCATTAGCATATGCTATTAGCATAGCAAAGGATTATGGTCAGGATGCAAATATAGTTGTTACATTATCTGGTAGAGGGGATAAGGATGTTGAGGTTGTGCAAAGGTATATGCAAGAGCATGATATAATATAAGATAAGTAAGATTGAGTTTGGTGTAAATAAATGAACAGAATAGATGCAAAGTTCATAGAACTTGCAGATAAGAAGGAGCATGCATTGATAGGCTATATGGTTGCAGGGTATCCAGATTATGAGACTAGCATTGATGTAGCACTTGCAATGGTAGATGGTGGAGTAGACATCCTTGAGATAGGTATACCATTCTCTGACCCAATAGCTGATGGTCCCACAATACAAAGAGCATCATATGTAGCATTAAGTAAAGGTATCACACCATTGAAGGCATTAAGGATTGCAAGTATTGTTAATGATGAGTGTAAGAGGATAGGCAAGAATGTGCCTTTAATAGCAATGACATACTATAACATAATATACAGGCGTGGGATTAAAAACTTCCTTGAGGACGCAAGGTCTAATTCAATAGATGGTATAATAGTGCCAGATCTAATATACGAGGAGGCTTCTAGTCTAGTTGATAATGCATTAAGGTATGGCATAGATACAATATTCCTAGCAACACCTAACACAAGTACCTCTAGGCTTGATACACTAACTAGGATAAGCAAGGGCTTCCTTTACTTGGTATCTGTATATGGTATAACTGGAGTAAGAGATAGGTTTGAGGAGTACACTATAGATGCTATAAGGAGGGTTAAAGGTTTAACATTAGGCAAGATACCCCTTGCCGTTGGTTTTGGTATTAGCAAGAGAGAGCATGTTAGGCTTATGCTTAATGCTGGAGCAGATGCTGTTGTTGTTGGGAGTGCATTCATTAGTTTAATAGAGCATAATAGTAGTAGTAATAACAAAGATCTTATAGATGCTATAAAGAGCCTTGCAAGAGAGATGAAGGAGGAGACTAGGCTATAATTGGTTTAATTCTATATACAAAGTAAGCAGAATCTGTTAAATAAAAATGAATAAAAGTGGCTTTGGTATTGCATGCTTATGCATAAGAGCAAGTACATATTTGTTACAGGAGGAGTTATGTCTGGCTTAGGGAAGGGTGTTATAACTGCATCTATAGCAAAACTACTACAGCTCTCAGATTATAATGTATCATGCATGAAGATAGATCCATACTTGAATGTTGATGCTGGAACCATGAACCCACTCATGCATGGAGAGGTATTTGTAACAGATGATGGAGGGGAGTGTGATATGGATATAGGGGCATATGAGAGGTTCCTTGATGTTAACCTAAGCAAGGATCATAACCTTACAACAGGCAAGGTATTCTCTAGCGTGATAGAGAAGGAGAGGAGAGGCGATTACCTTGGGCAGTGTGTTCAGATAATACCACATGTTACAGATGAGATAAAGAATAGGGTAAGGGATCTAGCAAAGAGGTACAACCTTGATATACTGGTTGTAGAGTGTGGAGGGACTGTTGGAGATATAGAGAGTCTGCCATTCCTTGAGGCAATGAGGCAGATGTGGCTTGAAGAAGGTAAAGATAACGTTCTATTCGTGCATGTTACACTAGCCCCTATGTTAGATGTTGTAGGAGAGGTTAAGACAAAGCCTACACAGCATAGTGTACAAGAGCTAAGGAGGATAGGTATACAGCCAGATATAATTGCAGTAAGGAGCAAGGTTATGCTTGATGATGATGTTAAGAGGAAGATAGCATTGTTTACAAATGTAAGAGTTCAAGATGTTATATCATGTCATGATGTAGAATACATATATGAGGTACCAGAGATCTTAGCAAAGCAGGACTTGGTCTCTATAATTAAAGAGAAGTTGAGACTTTATAATAAAGATATTAATGCATCATTATGGAATAGTTGGAGAAGTATAGTAGACTCTTATAGGAACTTAAGGGGTGAGATAAATATAGCCATGGTAGGTAAGTATGTTAAGTTAACTGATAGCTATGTTAGTGTTAACCACGCATTAAGCCATGCTGGTGCAAGACTTGGCTATAGGGTAAGGATACACCATGTAGACTCTGAGATATTTGAGCATGAGGACGATCCTTCCTATGCTAGATCACTAATTAAGGCTTTAAATATAGAGCATCTATCAAGTAATACAAATAATCTTGTATCAGATGAGCATAATGGGTACTCTGAAGGAAGCCCTCTTAAGATATTAGATTATTTTGATGGCATACTAGTGCCAGGGGGCTTTGGCAAGAGAGGGAGTGAGGGGATAATCAGGGTAGCAGATTATGCTAGGGTTAGGGATATACCATACTTGGGCATATGCTTTGGATTCCAACTAGCAATAGTTGCATTTGCTAGATATGTATGTATGCTTGATGATGCTAACTCTACAGAGATAGATGAGAGTACAAGCCATCCAGTGGTTCACCTCTTGCCTGAGCAGAGAGGTATAGATAAGATGGGAGGTACCATGAGGCTAGGCCTACATGAGATAGATGTTAAGAATGGTACATTAGCATACAAGATATACAATAATACAAAGATATACAAGAGGCATAGGCATAGGTATGAACTTAACATAGAGTACAAGGATATGCTTGAGAAGAATGGAATGGTATTCTCTGGCTGGAGTGATAATGCTAAAAGGATGGAGATACTAGAGATACCTAATAAAAGGTTCTACTTTGCTGTACAGTATCATGCAGAGTTTACTAGTAGACCAAGTAAGCCAGAGGAATCGTTCCTAGCATTTGTTAAAGCAGCAGTAGACTACTCAAAGGGTAAGTATAGTAGATGATTGATCATAATGCAAATTCATGTATGCCCTATATGCAAGAGGGAGGTTAAGAGGGTATTAGCATGTGAGCATACAGATGATAAGGAGGTTTGCATTGAATGCTATCAGGAGATACATTACAGATTAACAGAGGATAAGAGATAGTAATTATAACCTAAGTTAGTTAGTTATATATAACTTTCTACTACTATACTCATGTAATGAAGGCACTTATACTTGCTGGAGGTTATGGTAAGAGGCTAAGACCTTTAACAGATGATAGACCAAAGCCCATGATAGAGATACTTAATAAACCAATACTAGCATGGCAACTATCATGGCTTAAATTAAATGGTATAGATGATGTTATACTCTGCATAGGTTATAGAAAGGAGATTATAATTGATTATGTTAGTAAAAATATCAAAGATATGAATGTATACTACTCAGTAGAGGATGAGCCCTTAGGAACAGGGGGTGCAATAAAGAATGTATATAAATCTAATTTACTTAAAGATGAGGATAAATTCATAGTTATAAATGGTGATATAATAACAGACCTTAATATAAGTAAGATGATTGTATTAGGTAGCAATAGTAGCAATAGCAACAGTATAGCAGTTGTGCCATTACCTAGCCCATATGGTATAGTTGAGATAGATGATGTTAAGAGTGATAATGCAAGGGTTCTAGGGTTCAAGGAGAAGCCAAGGCTTGATCAGTTCTGGATCAATGCTGGTGTATACTATTTGAGCATTAATATAATAGATTACTTGCCAGAGAAGGGTAGCATAGAGTATGATACATTCCCCTTACTTGTTAAAGAAGGTAAGTTGAATGCTGTAAAATACAACAATGTATACTGGCGCTCAATAGATACACATAAGGATGTAGAGGAGGCTAGCAAGGAACTTATGCATATGAGTAAGAAAGGATGATAATGATGATAGGAGTAAGCCTTGGGATGCTCCTTAACACTACTCAAGTTATAGATTATGCAAAGGCTGCTGATAGAGTAGGTATACACTCAATATGGATACCAGAGTCTTGGGGTAGGGATGCTTTCACTACTCTAGGTTACATAGCATCTGTAACAAGCAGAGCAATGTTAGGTACATGCATAGTAAGCATATACTCTAGATCAGCAGCAAGCATAGCAATGGCTATAGCAACTCTAGATGCATTATCAAATGGGAGAGCTATTCTAGGCTTAGGGGCTAGCAGTAAGAAGCTTGCTGAAGAATGGCATAGCAGTATATTTAACATGAATATTGAGAGGATGAGAGAGTACGTTGAGGCTATAAGGTTAGTATGCAAAGGAGAGAAGGTGAACTACACTGGTAGCATAGTAAGGATTAAAGATATGAGGCTAGGATTTAAACCATTAAGGAGTGTACCAATATACATTGCAGCAACAAACAGAGGGATGCTTAACCTTGCATCTAGAATAGGTGATGGGGTAATACTATTCTTAAGACCGTTGGAGGAGTTGAAGGATACAGTAGCAATGATAAAGAGTATAAATCCATCATGCACTGTATGCTATGTTGTAGTAACAGCAGTAGCAGATGATGCCTTAAGAGCAATCAATAGGGCAAAGAGCACATTAGCATTCTATACTGCTGTAGGTCCAATATACGCTAACTTCTTGGCAAGTAAAGGCTTTAAGGATGAGGTATACTCTATTAAATCTAGTTATGCTAGCAATGGTTTAAAGGATTTACATGCTCATGTTAGTGATAGAATGCTCTCTGAGTTGGCTATAGCAGGTAGCATGGATGATTGTATAAAGCAGTATAGGAGGTTTATGAGTAGTGGGGTAGATATCCTAATAATACAGTATAACCCAGTTGAGTATGATAGCAATAGCAATAATAAGGATAAGGATAAAAATTTAAAGATGTACACTGATCTTCTTGAGAACATTAAATACAGTTAGTATGGGTATGGATATAGATAAGAGTGTAGCTGTAGTAGGTTATGGATTAAGTAGGTTCAATAGGTTAGATATGAGGAGTTATAGCGTATATGAGCATGCTGCTTATGCCTATGCTGATATGCTTAATAACTCTGCTAGCATAAAAGATCTCATTAAAGAGAATGGTATAGATGCTATCATAACCTCAACATCTGATCCAAACCCATACTCTGCAAGTATAATTGCTGAGATGCTTAACATAAGACCAAAGATAGCAAATAGGGTTGAGAGTATGTGCAGTTCTGGTGCTAATGCAATAATAACAGCATACTCATACATAGTATCTAAACTATGCAAGAGCGTATTGGTAGTAGGATTTGATACAAAGGATAGCATTGGTATGAGGCTTGATTGGGATGATGCTAGAGGTGTATTCAAACACCCTGCTCATTGGGCTGCAATATATGCAAGGGCATATATGAGGGAGTTCAATCTTGCTAGAGAGCATCTTGCAATGGTAGCAGTAAAGAACCGTAAGAATGCTTTAAGTAACAGATATGCGTACTTTTACAACTCTAGCATGCTTACAATTGAGCAAGTACTTAACTCAAAGCCTGTAGTTGAACCCCTTAGGCTATACGATTGCTCTATACCATGTAATGGTGCATCTGTAGCATTACTTACTGATTACTCTACTGCAAAGAGGATAAGCAATTATGGTAGAGATGAGGAGCATGTATGGATAAAGGGTATAGGCTCAAGTAGTATAGGGGCGGGTATAAACAGCATAAAGGATCTTAGATGCATGTATGCTACAGTAACTGCTGCTAGAGACGCTTATGCTATGAGTAATGTAAAGCCTAGCATGATTGATGTTGCTCAAGTACATGATGCATTCACCATATGTGAGATAATGGCTTATGAGGATCTAGGTTTTGTTAGCAAAGGAGAGGGAGTATATGCACTTGAAGGCAAGGTTAGCATACCAGATGTTAATACGGATGGAGGAATATTGGGCAGGGGACACTCTGCAGGAGCAACTGGTGTAGCACAACTAGCATTGCTTACAGATGCTATTAAACGTAATGATGATTATAGGATAGGGTTGATGCATAACATGGCTGCTGCAGGTACAAGTGCATCTGTTATAATCCTTGAAAGGGAATGATTAAGAGTTATGGTTAAACCCTATTAAAATTTGCGAGTACAAAAGTTATTCCTTTGCCTTTGCAAACCCTCTGATCTTACAAAATTTACTAGACCTTATAGATTATATGAAATAACTTTAGAATGTAACCGACTGTTACGTTAAAAATTATTAAGTATGTCTACTCTGCAACAAAGCACTATTTACCAGCAAAGTATATAATTGATGTCATGCTTGCTAAAGCCAATGATAAGATGTATTGAGTGTGAGGCAGACCTTAAGATACCAAGCGATGCTATAGAGGGCGAGATAGTTACATGTCCAGACTGTGGTGCAAGCTATGAACTTGTAAAGCAAGAGCAAGGATTTAATATCAAACCAGCACAAGTTGTTGGAGAGGATTGGGGAGAGTAAGAAGGTTAGATATACTATACGATATTGTAAGATGGGAAGAGAAGGCACTGTATGAGGCTGCTCTAAAGAAGGGCTTAGATGTTAAGATGCTAGACTCCAAAGATATTTTAATTAACCTTAACGATAATAGCAGTATAATTTTTATTAATGGTGATGGTTACAAGGATACCAGTAAGGTATACCTACAGAGGTGTGTAAGTTACTTTAGGAGCATACATCTAACTGCTGCCCTAGAAGGCAATAATGCTAGAGTGATAAACTCTCTAAGGTGCTCATTGATAGCAGGGAACAAGTTATTTGCACATGTAGCCTTGGTTAAGAATAAGATAAGTACACCAAAGAGCATGTTAACATTCACTCAGGAAGGTGTTATGAAGGCTATGGATATGCTAGGCTACCCTGTAGTACTCAAGCCTACAATAGGTAGTTGGGGCAGGCTTATAGCATTAATAAACGATAAGCATGCAGCAGAAGCAATAGTAGAGGATAGGGAGCATATGTTCCCCTTGTATCAAGTATACTACTTGCAAGAGTATGTTAAGAGGCCTCCTAGGGATATAAGGGCTATAGTAGTTGGTGATAGGGTTGTAGGAGCAATATATAGATACTCTAGCAATGATAGTTGGAAGACCAACATGGCTCTAGGAGGTAGGGCAGAGAAGTGTGAGGTAACAAATGAGTTAGAGGATATATGTATTAAAGCATGCAAAGCAGTAGAGGGGGAGATAGTAGGAGTTGATCTAATGGAGGATGAGGCTAGGGGGTTGCTTGTGCATGAGGTTAATCCTACCACAGAGTTCAAGAATGTTGCTAGAGTAGCAAACCCAAATATAGCAGATGAGATCTTAGAGTATATAATAAATGGCAATGATCATGCATGATATAGATAGTATAAAGTTGGTGAGCATAAATTAATGGTATCTGATGCCTATGCAATAGAACTGCTTAAGAAGGCCTTAGAGATATACACGCCTTCTAAGCAAGAGTATGAACTTGCAAGGCTAATAGCAGAGAAGGCTTCAAACGAGCTTGGGTTTGAGAGAGTATACATAGATGATGTTGGTAACATAATAGCAAGGAAGGGCTATGGTTATCCTAAGGTGCTCCTATGTGGGCATATGGATACAGTTCCTGGGTATATACCAGTATGCATAGAGAATGGATTGATATATGGTAGAGGAGCATCAGATGCAAAGGCACCATTACTAGCATTGCTCTTAGCAGCTGCATCTGCAAGGGACTGTGGTACAATAATATTTGCTGGCTTGGTTGATGAAGAGGGTAATGCTACAGGTATAAAGAACCTATTGAAGAGTGATATAGAGGAGATAGATGATGTTGATTATGCTATATTTGGTGAGCCTAGTGGGATAGATAATATAACAATAGCATACAAGGGTAGGGTTGCCTTAAGCATAAGATGCAGTGTAGGCAATAGTGCACATGCAAGTGCACCAATGCTTGCTGGTAATGCAATAGAGGAGGCATTCATGCTTTGGCATAGGATGAAAGGCTCTTTAGCAAGTATAGATAAGTTAACTTACTGCTTAACAGAGATAAATGGAGGAAGTAGCCATAATGTTACCCCAGCAGAATGTAACATGACTGTAGATATAAGGGTACCAAATGGTATGAGCACTGATAAGATAATAGAAATAATAGATAATGTTGTAAACGATGTTAACCGTAATAGCAAGGTAAAGGTAGAGTATAGCATAGAGGATAAGACAGAACCTTTTGAGGCAAGGCATGACTCCCCATTGGTTAGAGCATTAGTATTAGCTGTTATGGATGTTAAACATAAGAGACCTATGCTAATAAGGAAGAGTGGGACCGGGGATATGAATATTCTAGGTAATACACTTAACATACCTGTAGTCACCTATGGTCCTGGGGATGCACACTCATCTCATACAAACGATGAGCATGTAAGTATAGATGAGTATACAAAGAGTATAGAAGTGCTAAGAAGGGCACTCTACCATCTCTCAAGGCTGCATAAGAAGATGCAGAGAGAATAACTAATTATGGTAAGATTGGGCAATCAAATCAATTAAAAATGATTTTATAATGCATATGCTAAGGGAGAGTTGATAAGGATTGGGCAATGGTGATGTAGAGAAGCATAAAGGGCATGATGTTATATGCTTGCTATGCAATCTACTGGCTAGGGAGTTCATAGATTATGAGAAGGCATTAAAGAGTAAGAGACCATTGCTCTATGCTAAGAATAAATGCTTATGTATATATACCTATGAGTTCTACTGTAATGATTGTAAAGAGAAGATAGTATTAAATAAGTATGAATAGTTATTGGTCTGTAAATTTATTATGGATCTATCCTTCTAGGTTACTAAAGTCTTAAGAACCATAGAACTAGTGGGGTCGAGGCGATTTATAGTTTTCGGTTTAGATCTTTAATATTTCCTTGTTTTTGTTATAATTATTTAGAATATGTTTAGATAGATTATAGTGTAGGCTAATATATACTTTAAGAATTATAAGAAAGAGCTGTATCGCTAGCGATATAAATTTAGATATGGTTGATAGATTTAATTAAAGTATGCTTACTATTCATTCATCAATGTTACATAAATTGCATAGTTTTATGTAACATAATAAGTTAGCATGGTAATTAGGTAGTTGCATCAACTACAATCTGATCATACAGCCAAAATAATAATCATACCCTCTTACCAATTATAACCTCTATACCATTACTCTCTGCCTCTCTTAGCATATCATCATAAACATCTCTCTTTATGTTAGTTATTATAAGGAGAATATGCTTAGGCTCTTTATTGAATCTGTCTCTTACTAACTTTACCTTCTTAACCAACTTGCTTACCTCATCTATGCTATCAGCATAACTTGTAACCTCACCTACTATCAATGGATCATCACAGAATATATCTATCTCTTCACCATCTATTGTTATGCTTGTTATCTCCTTATCCTTTGGTAACTCCCCATTATCTCTCATAACATTGGTTAATATGCTTCTTACCAATGATTCTAGGCTTATACCAGCAAACTTACCCATCTGAGCAAAACCATGTATCATCATACCCTGCATATTCCTAAGCATTACAGTATGCTCATTGCTTACCCTTCTAAGATCCCTTATCTCTGCTATTATCTCATTAAACTTCCTATCATGCTCCTCTAGTCTCTCTTCAACCTTTGTTTGCCTCTCTTCAACATTTGCTAGCCTCTCCTCCATCCTTACTACAACGTTCTTTAACTCTATATGAGAATCTGTTAACCTTGCTATTACCTCCTCTAACCTTTGTAAGCCTAGCAAGCCTATTACAGCATACCTAAACTCCTCATCCTCCTTTAGTAGCCTTAGGATATCATCTTTGAGTTTATTAAGCATAAGTTAAATACCATTCATAAAAATATAAATATAACTGTTAAAGTGTAGGTTAGTAACAATAGTTAAAACTAAAATTTCCTAAGAGATAGGAATAACATTAATCTAGGATAGATATAAGTATAGATGAGATAATGAAGGTAGCAAGTTCATTCTTATAGATAATAACTCCTTTTCTTTCCTTATTTCTTATCTTATATTTAACTCAGTAACCTCTTTATTAGCAGTAACCAACCATATACCTCTCTTCCTTGCTTCATCTACTGCATCTGGCAAGACTTGCATACCATATATTACCTTTATAACCTTATCCTTTAAGTAATTAGGATACTTTCTGCATAGCTTCTCTATATCCTTATCAACCTTCTCTACAACATTTACACCAACTCTAGTCTTTGCCTCTCCTATCAAGCATATATTAGTATCTGTAGCATATATATCGATCTCAATACCTTTAAGCATTAAACTACTTATGTTCGTAATAGCAATACCTTTCTCTCTTAACCTATATGCTATAACCTCTCTAGCCTCCTCTTCTAGAGTTAAAGAGGTTCTCTCCATGTAAGCCTCTATATTACTTAATCTCTTATCATGCTTACTTTTAAGATCACTTAACTCTGCTAATATAGCATTAAATTTCTTATCATGCTCTTCTAACTTTACTCTATGGATACTTAGCTCTTCTAATATAGCATTAAACTTCTTATCATGCTCCTCTAACCTTTTAGTATGCTCTTCTAGTATGCTAGTATGCTTATCTAAGCGTTCAAGTATAGCATTAAACTTCCTATCATGCTCCTCTAGCCTCTCCTCTACCCTTGTTAATCTCTCTTCTACCTTTGCTAACCTTTCCTCACTCCTTATCCATGCTTCCTCAACCTTGCTTAACCTATCCTCAACCTTGCTTAACCTATCCTCAACCTTTGCTAGCCTTTCTTTTTGCCTTGCTTGTATATCTGCTAACCTTACTACTGCTTCCTCAACCTTTGCTAGCCTTGATTCCATACTTGATATGGTATCTACAAGCATTGCAACTCTATCTGCTAGCTTTATTACATTATCTGCTAACCTTGTTACATTATCTACCAACTTGCTAAGAATATCCTCACTTAACTTTGCTACTGCTTCTTCTACATTCTTTAACCTTGCTTCCATGTTTGCTTGAGCATCTATAAGCCTTGCTATTGCCTCCTCTAACCTTTGTAAGCCTAATAAGCCTATTACAGCATACCTAAACTCCTCATCCTCCTTTAATAACCTTAGTATATCATCCTTGAGTTTGTTAAGCATAAATTAGATACCCTTCATAAAAATATAAATATAACTGTTAGGGTTAAGGCTTATGAATATCATGAATGAGCATATTATTTTTAAGCAAGATAATGATGGAAGAATAATAAAGATTTTACCTTCTAGATATGATGATGAGAATATGCTTAAGAGACTGATAAAAGAGTATCCTACACTGCTTCCTACTCCTACTACTTCCTCTGAGAGGATATTTACTTTAACAGATGAGTACCCTATTGATGTAGGGAGCATAGATATTCTATGCGTTGATAATGAAGGTAATATCTACATAGTTGAGACCAAGTTACAGAAGAACTCTGATAGAAGGAGTATAATAGCACAATTATTAGATTATGCCTCACAGATGGCAAAGGAGTCATTTGATACATTTAAGAGAAAGATAGAAGAAAGGACTGGAGAGAGCATATATAAGATCCTAGGTGAAGATACTGAGATTGTTAATAGTATAAAGCAGAGTTTAGATGAGAAGAGATTTGTTCTCATAGTATGCATGGATGATATTGAGCAAAGGTTAAAGGATGTGATAATCCATTTAAATAGAGATTGGGGCATGGATATATTTGGACTTGAGCTTAACAAATACTACATTGAAGGTCATGGTGAGGTATTTGTACCTATTATAACACCTCCTCCTGGGATGAATATTGCTAGTACTACTAAACCTAGAAGGATACCAATAACGTTTGATGAACTAATTAAGATATACAAGGATAATGGATTAGAGGCTGAGATACTTCAGATTATAGATGTATTTAAGAAGATGGAAGAGAAGTATGATAATGTACAAATAAAAATGATGCCTAGCGGTGTAGGGTTAAATATCTGGAACATAGAGAGAAAGATTGCAGTAGCAATAAGCAGCAATCCTAATGGTGATAATGGTGTGTGGGTATTTGATGCTTCATTATATGACAAGGTCTATGAGTTAGGGCAGAATTTAGGCTTACGAGTCAAGCAAGGAACAAGTACCAATTTCTCTAAGATAATTTATTTTAATGGTATAGATGGGATTAAAAATGTAGCGAGAAAGATGCAAGACCTAATAGAAGGACTGATCAAAATAGTAGAAAATGCTAGATATATCACACTTCGTTAGCAGTCTTAGTGTATCACTACAGATATATATAAAAGTGATAGTTAGTTAAAAATTATGGGATATAGAATTAAGACCAGACAATACGAAGAAGAGTTAACTGGATGTCTTAGTGATTATTTTTATAAGATCAGCAGTAAGATAGAAACTAAAGGCCAATGTAAGATAGAAGTTAGAAATCAATGGAGCCCATTTAAAGACGAAGACCAAGAAGTACATCAAGAAGTACGCCAAGAAGTACGAAAATATTCGCCTAGGATAGACATAGCAGTAGGACCATTTGCATATGGAGAAATAAGCTGCATAGAAGAATACAATAAGTTAAGCGAAGCTTCAAACCAGTTTATAAATAGACTTCTAAGTCAGTTTAAAGAAAACTCAAAGGGGTTTCCCTTTTAGCAAATATATTCCAAACGGTTACAAAAAACTTAATGGGATAAATAGTAATGCTAGATGCTTTCTAGCTATAGAAATAGAAAGAACTGGTACTAGAAAACACAGACTTGGCGATATAGTTAATGCATGTGCTTTTGGAAGGATTGGAATAATTATTGCTTGGGATAAGAAAGTCTTAAGATCCTTTCTAGCAATAACAGAATACCTCCAGTTTCTAAAAGAAAAAGGGAAACCAACATATGAAACAAGGAATCTAATCATCGTTACTAAAGAACAATTCTCATCTATACTAAAGTGGCAACTTAAATCAAGTTCATAATCACAATTTTACTGGTATTTATTTATGATTAACAAGCAGAATAAAGATAATAGTTACTTGATCAGTATGCTTTTATCCCTTTCACTCTTCCTCCTTCTCCTTCCAATCATCAATCACATATCTGTAATCAACTATAGGTATTTTTCTTACCTTATCCTTAAAGATCTTTGTTGGATTCTTATATGTGTGTATCCTACCATTGCCTAAAGCATCCTCAACAACATATAACCAGTACTCATCCTTAAGCCTAATAGCTGTAACCCACTCATGGCTAGTCAACTCTATACTACCAGTATCCTTGAAGGATTTAACCTCTATAACTCTATCAAACGATTCTATATCATAGCCAACAAGCCTATCCGATACATCCTTTATCTTGCTTACTAGGTCTTCTTTATAATTAGCCCTCTTCCTTTCATACTCTAATACCTTATCCATACCAGCCCTCTCTATCTTTAATCTAACATCACTACCCTTATCTGCTGTTATCTCTGCTACCCCTATGAGTTCTATAACCTTATATAATTTATAAGCATCCTCCAGCTCCTTTAATTTACTCTGTAACTCACTCCTTAATCTGTTTATCTCATTCTTTCTCTGTGTTATAAGCCCTTGTAGATACGGTTCATCTCTTAGCCTTCTCTCATACTCTACTATATCATGTTGCAGTCTGCTCATCTCCTTTGAATAGTAATCTTCTATCTTTTCTCTATTCTTCTCCTTTATAGCATTCATCTTCTCACTAACCTTAGTTAGCATTCCATCTATTATATTAGATGCATAATGCTTCGCTTTATTATAAGCATCCAATAACTTGCTAGTGGTAGTGGTTATCTCATTCTTATTCTGCTCATGTTCTTGAATAGTAATAATATTGCTATCCTTCTCTTCTTTCCCCTCTAGATCCCATATGCTCTTCACATCTACCCCCTTAACCTCTTTATCAACCAGCAATGCTACTACTTTGCCATCTCTAGCATTCCCTCTAGCATCATATACTGATAATAAGAAGATGAAGAGTAAACCATTAAGATAATCATGCTTAAATACAGAGATTCTTGGTCTTGCTGCATGTTTTAGCATAGCCATTACCATGTTATTGCCTAAAGCAAAGTAAGGTATCCCTTGCTTCATAGCTGTATCTTTAGAGAATGAACCTATGCTTATTGATTGTACATTACTACTACTATTGCTGCTGCTACTGCTACTACTATTGTTGTAAGAGTATATCAAACCCTTAGGCATGTATATCCTATATATCTCTTCTTCTCTTTTGATCTCTTCTATCTTGCCATTGTAAAGCCCTAGGAATACATTAACGAACCTCTTAACCTCATAACTATCAACAGCACTCTTCAGTATATGCTTCATATCCTCAAGCTTACTCCTATCAAGCCTATAGCCAGAGAGTAGAGAGTTTATCTTCTCTACAAGCTTCCTCTTCTCCTCAACTATGCCATCTATAATCTTTACTTTAGCATCCCACTTATCCCTTGGTGCCATTAACAGCTCCTCATATAACTTGGTTATATCATCCTCGCTTATCAGCATGCCTAATACATCATAAACTTTATCCCCCATAGCCTCCTTTATGCTCTCTATCTTAGCAAGCAACTTTTCTAGTATGTAGCCATCTATGGTATTACGGGTATCAAGTACAAAGTTGTAATAGTAGACATTCCTCTTCTGCCCTATCCTATGTATCCTACCCATCCTCTGCTCTAATCTATTTGGGTTCCATGGGAGATCGTAGTTTATCATTATGTTACAGAACTGCATATCTATACCTTCGCCAGCAGCATCTGTACATACCATTATATCCTTGTCTAGCCTAAAATCATTTAACGCATTACTCCTATCATAAACGCTCATACTTCCATCTATGCTTACAACCTTGTATTTATGTGAGAGTTTATCCTTAAGGTAGTTGAGCGTATCCCTATACTCTGTGAATATAACTATCTTTGTATCCTTATCATTACCCTTATTATTCTTCTTTATAGTCTCTATCCAGTTAAGTAAGACCTCAAACTTGCTATCTTTATTACTACTACTAATAATATTATTGATAGCATCTAAGATCTCTTTAATGCTATCCTTCTCTCTCTGTAGCATTGTTGTTGCTGTTAATGGTGTATAACCTATAACATACTCCTCGCCTTTGCTATACTCTTCCTCATCAAACTCCTCCTCACCCTCCCTTATCCTCTTTACAGCATCGTTGAATGCATCTAGATCTGCTACAGTAGTAGTAGTAGCAGTAGCCAACTTCTCTAACCTCCTCTCCAATGAGAGCTTTAATGCATGTATGGATGAAGATGCCCTCTTCCTAAATAGCATAGATAGAAACCTTGCAGCCCCTTCTCTCCTCTTATCCCCTCTGCTATACTTAAGTAGCATTGCTAGATAGTTATCAAGCATCTCATGAACCTTTGCCTCTTTATTGCTTAACTTAACCTCTACAGTCTTACTCTCTCTGCTAGGGAATACCTCTTTACCATCCAAGTCTATAACATCCTCTTTGATATTCCTTATAAGCAAGTATCTACTTGCATCTACATCACTTATATACGGGTCAAGCAGCCTTACCCTATTAAGGTAATCCCCATCATCACCATTATGTGGGGTTGCTGTTAGCATGAGCATGAATGTAGATATGTTAGCCAGATACTCACCTAATTTGTATCTATCAGTACCACTTGCTAGCTTATGAGCCTCATCTATAACCACTAGATCTATAGTATTATTAGCATCTTTTAGTAATTTGATAACATGGTCTTGCTTAAGATAATCCATGGATGTTACATAGCAGAACTCCTTATCCCTGAATGGATTACCATATACCTTAACATAGCTTGAATCTATTATCTTTGCATCTAACTCAAACCTAGATCTAAGTTCATCTCTCCACTTTACAGTTAGGGACTTTGGTACAGCAAATAGCATCCTCTTTACTATACCCCTAGCATTCAACTCACTAGCAACAAGTGCAGCTGTTATGGTCTTACCTAAGCCTACCTCATCAGCAAGTAGCAAGCGTTGCTGCTCATCAACTATCTTTATAACCTCATCTATCTGGTGTGGGAATATCTCTACCTTAGTGCTAGATGCCAATACATATGGGTTGAACTTGTACTCAGTCAGTAGCCTATATGCATCAATAGCAAGTATGAACTCTATTGGTTTATCATAATCAGATCTTATGAACCTATCTATTAGAGTATATGATATATCCTCCAATTCATCTATCTTTAGCCATCTTAACTCGTTGTTAATTAATACCTTAACAAAATCGTTACTTACCTCTAATACTATACCTTCATTATTGCTTGCTTTAACCCTAACCTTTGAGCCTACATCTATCATCATCATATCTTACCTCATAATTATTAGTTATTATCGTGTTATCATCACAATTATAGTTATTCATAATCATCATAATCATCATTATTATTATTTATTCATTCATTTATTTATTTATCCAATAGTCCATGTTCCCTTTACTAGGGCTAGAACCTGTATTTAATACATCGTCTACTGCTTTTAATATGTTATACTCTTCATCCTCATCCTTACTTAATTTAATACCCTTATTCCTCTTTACATCATAGGACTTTAAGAGCAGTGATACTATACTCTTTATATCATCAACCCTAAACTTGTGTGGGTAATTGCTTATATACGATCTTATCCTTGCTGCTCCTTCCTTTTTATTAGCAGTTATATGCTCTATAAACATGAGTTGTTGATGTATGTTGTTAGGATCAATATCATCTACTTGTTGAACGTTAACCTCTTTGAATGGTTTAAGCCTTATAGAACCTTCCTCCTTGGTTGCTATCCTCTTAAGTCTATTATCATCTAGGTTGTATGTTCTCATTATATGCAATGCATCATCTGCTGGTATCATACCATTAAAGAATACCCTACCTACAATATAGAATGCTATCTCTGAGCCTATTATGTTCACATCCTTATCTATTAACTTCCTAACTATAACCCTCATCATATACTCTCTAGCATAGTTTAGTATACTCTCAAAGTCTGGTTGCGCCTTGCTGTAACTCTTAAGCCTTGAGTATGCTGTAGTTGCCTCTAGAACTTTGCCATATATCATTATTAGCAGATCTGTTATAGGCAATCTTAGTAGCCTATCTCTATCTATATTCTTTAATAGGCTATCTATCCTATTATCAATCTCTGGTATAAGATCTTCTATATACGCATCTCTATCCTCTACTATCTTTCTACAAGCAATAACTATACTGCTCATGAATGAAGTTTTACCTCTAGCAAGCATATTTACTTCAGACTCTGTATGTACAGCATAACTTGAGATAACTTGGAACCTTGATTCCCTTAATGTATCTAGCAGTATATTCCATGCCTCTAGGCTTGAGTGTGCAAAGAATACAACTGCTAAACCATCATCCTTTAATACCCTATTGATCTCTTTAAATGCTCCTTTTAATGCCTTTATATAGAACTCCATTGCTAATTTCTTACTACCAAATCTATTCTTGCTCACTACTATATCCTCATCTAAAGGTACTCTTGCTGGTAACTCTGGATAGTAGTCCTTTAACGCTCTATATAGCCAGACATAGAAGAACTCACTAAGCTCTCCATAAGCAACATCATCTAGATATGGAGGGTCTGTAATTATTAGATCAAAGTAATTATTGGCATATGGCAAGTGTAATGCTGAGCCTAATATTATTTTAGGTACGTTGTTATTGCTATTGCTATTGTTGTTATTGCTATTATTATTCTTGCTAGCAAATCCTATAGCATCAACTATGTTATCTAACATATTGTATAATGATCCGCTGGTCTTCTCAAATGGGTTAGTTTCTGCAAAGTTATAGATAATTCTAGGGCTTCGCATTGCTAGCGTCTGACTTATACTCTCCCAAATTGCATGCCAAACAATTCCTATTGAATTGTAATTTATATGCTTACAAAGCATAAAGGCTAGATATGTTACTATAACTTTAGCATAATCTTTACCTTTAATTCTTTCTATCTCCTTGCTAATTATTCTAATATTCTTTAATAATGTAGCCATTAAGAGTAATTGCCTAGGATTAAATATCTCATACCATTTTGTAAAACCATATCCTATCAGATTACTATCACGTCCACTTTGGCGTATCTCCTCTAAAGGTACTAAATCTTCATTTACTAACTCTTGGAATCTTCCTTCTAGCATTACCTTAGCCTTCCTTATAGCCTCTCTATCATTAGCATTAGGCAATTCATAATCTTTGCCATTCTTACCTTTAACTACCAAAGCGATAAGCTCAAAATCTTTGTTCTTAGCAATATTGCTTGTTAAATGGTCATAATCTATAGAGTTATGGCAATCAATACATATTGCTTTACCTTTCTTTTGAGTAAAGAACTCTCCTTCCTCTTTGCTAATATTATTTATTATCTCAACACTAAAATCCCTGTTATTGTTATTATTAGGCTTTACTTTAATGCCTATCTTCTTCTTATTAGCAAGCCACGAGTGGTTCATTAAGGGTATCCTTTGTTTACAGTAAGGACACCTTATACACCATACATAAAGGTATGCTAATACTCTTCTTGTACTACTACCTCTATCATAATAATAAAGATCCTTTAACTCTTGCCTTGTTTTCTCTATAACCTTCTCACTATACATCTTAACATCATCTTTCAGATTAGTGTATATCCTTGGGTATTCTAGTACAGCCTTTTGTATAAGGTACGCTACTGGGTTATAGTCTAGAGAGTAGCATTCAAAGCCTAACCTACTAGCCTCAAATATAAGATTACCAGCACCAGCAAAAGGGTCCAATACCTTAACATTAGGTATAGGGATAAGATTGTTAGTATTGATATTATACTTGTATGCTCTCTCCCCCTTGTTAAGGTTCAGATACCCTTTAACCTTTGATGTATCATAGTCATATGACATAATACTTAACAATGCTATTGCTCTACCTACTATCAGTGGCTTCCTTGTCCACCAGTATAGTATCTTGTTTATAGGAGGCGTTCCATCAAATGTTTTCTCAATTCTTGCCTCTTTGCTTATATCATCAAATAACTCCAGCAGATCCACATCGCTCTTCTCTATCAACCTCTTATCCATATTAATCACCCTAGTTAGTTTAGATACATTACCTTGAATGCCCTCCTAGCCTTCTTATTAACCAATAACTTGCTAGCCCAGAAGTGAACCTCAAATACACTTAAACCCTTTACAGCATTTACAAGTTTAATGCCTTCATACCAATCCCTTGCTACCTTTAACAACTCTAATCCTATATACGTTCTAGCAGAGTCTATACTCCAATCATTACCATTAAACATTAAATGCTTGACTGCTATATCCTTCCTCCAGCCCTTTACTGTTGATAGAGTTACAAACCTTCTACCATACTGATCATCTACCTCAATCCTAAGCATGGCAGACTTACCACTCTTGCTTAATGCTAGCGAGTAACTAAGCTCCCTCATACCTTATACCATGCTCCTTTAACTCCTTGCTTATATCTTCGTATGTCTGTATCTCTATACTTGCCATGCCACCATCATTATTATCAACATTAAATTTAAGGTTAGACAACTGTTTTAGCAGACTCTTTAGCTCCTCTATGTTGCTTAGCCTACTCCTTATCTCTATGGTATCTTTATTTGGGTTTACTAACCTTGCATGCAACGATCTGCTATGATCTCTGCCTATCGTTACTATATTTACAGATGATAGCAACTTTATAATCTCATCTATACTATTAGATCTTATAATGTATCTATATACATACTGCTTAGATAAGGTATCTTGGTATGGATAGGGTATAGTTGATTGCTGCCCCATAACCTCTCCTACTCCTGCTCCTAAACCTACTGCACTTACCCTAATTCCTATCTCCTCCTTATCCTTATCCTTACCTTTGTCCTCAACATGTATGAGATCCTTCCTTATCACATACCCATCCCATCTAACATTAACCTCTCTACCTATGATAGCCTTATACTTCCCATCTACCTCCTCTAACCTATCTGCATACCCAAATAAGCTATTGGATACACCTTCCTTTATAGCATCGAGTATCTTGCTAGCAGGAACCACAAACCTCTCACGCCTATCCTTTAGGAACACTTTATAGATATCATCATGTATATGCATCACTCCCTTATCTCCTTCCTTAAGTTTATCTACTATTACATTAGTGCTTAAGCTCTCTACTAGCTTACCACTACTCTTTAACCTCTCCTTTATTGCAGATAGCAGATCATATTTACTAGCATAAATTGGAGGTAATGTATCTATCCTTATATCAGAGGAGTAAGGATATGCTATCTTTGAGTATGTATTCCTACATGTAGTTAATAGTACTCCTTCAAACTCCTCTATCCTCTGCTTTATAGCCTTTATATCATTGCTATCCATCTTTATCCTCTCATCATCTTTAGCCTTTAAAGCTGCTATAACATGCCTTGCAGCATTCTTTAAAGCCTCTATACCATGGTAATCTGGATATAATATTACTATAGTATTCTGGTATATCCTTATATTATTCCCAGCGTTAGATATCATATTTGCAAATAACCTCTTATTACTATCATCGTCTTGCCTTATCTCATCATAATCAATTATGGATAACTTAAGATGCTCATCATCTGGTAGATCCTTCTCCCATACATATATCTTGAATATATTATTGCTGATGTTAGGCTCAAATAGACTCTTATGCTTGGGTTCAAATAGGCTTCTAATCTTATCTTTTATCTCATCTTCTCTTACATTACTCATATACTCGTATATAACCTTGTTTATATTTGGTTTAGTACTAAAGTAGTACTGCTCATTCTCTACCTTTAAGTACCAGAACTCCTTGTCTATCTCTTGCAGTATAATATCTACCAGACTAGGGTCTATGTTAGGGTAGCATACAGCTAACTTTACTTCACTTGGCTTTATCCCAGATACCTTTGTTGCACTTATCAACGAGTGTATAAAGATGGTTCTTGCAACCTTCTCTACCAACTTTGTATTCTTACTACTATCAAGCCTCCTAGCCTTGCTTATACAATCACTCTCTACAGCTTGTTTAAGATCGCCTTTATCTATATGATCTGTTAGACTCTCCTTTATTGCTAGTTCAGATAGATCTATATCCCCAGTTGATACTATCTTACACTCCCTCTTATTCTTATATATCTCATGTATAGCTAATGCTAAGAGCCTAAGCACACCCCTAGTCTTGTTGAACTTATCTATGCTTGCTACCCTCTCATAAAGGGTATCTATTAGGAATGGATGGAATGGGTATGCTTTAAGCATCTTATCTCTATAGTTTGGCTCACTTACAAGCCCATGATTTAAATAATAGTTATAATAAGCCTCCACTACCTTCTTATAATCGTCCTTCCTAACCTTAACTAACCTCTTAACTATAACATCGTATACCTCCTCCTTGCTTACTGGCACTATATACTGTGATTGCCTAGATAATGATTGCTTAAGATCGTCTACAATATTCTCTACCCTAAAGTCCGTTATACTCTTGTTACCCTTATCAACAATACTCCTAACTCTTTCTGTATAAGATTCATATAACTTCTGTCTAGCAGTTAATGTTATTATAAGCACACAGTTATCTACAGATGATACTGACCTGATAAGGTCTTGTATGAATGCTATTGTAAGATCAGCTAGAGTAACATTTCCTACCCTATCACTATCTGCCTTTAATAGGTACTGAGGTAACTCATCTATGAGTAACAGTGTAGGCTTATCGAATAGACTCTTCAATAATGTTATATCCTTTGGCACCTCCTTGTTCTCATCAAGCCTCTTGAACAGATCATACTTGCCAATAGCATATGCTATCTCACCCCATAGGGTATTCCTCTTAACAATGTTACAGTCTATAGCAACTACTCTAGCCTCTGGTACCTCTAATATACCGTACTTCTCATCTATCTTGTATTCACGTATCTGCTTATTCCCAATATCCCTATTATTGAATAGATGGTATAGGAGTAGTAGTGTATGGGTCTTACCCCCACCAAACTCCGTATCTATGATATATACAGGGCTCCCTTCATTCCTAGCTATCCTTAACAATACATCCTTAATGAGTCTCTCCATATGCTGAGTTAGATAAGTATTAGAGAAGAAGAGTTCTGGATCCCTATATATATTGGCTACAGATTTATTATTACTCAATACATCATGCAACTCTACAGCAAATCTACTCATATCAAATATACCGTATGTTATCTCATCGCTAAACGTGCAAATCTCCCATATATTTGGAAGTTTTGGTTCCATGTATTATTATATTTGCCTAATCCTATCTATTTAAGTTTTTATTGTTATTATGCTTTGTTGCAAAAGCCATTTACTTCGTTTATTTTATAGAATTTATTAGATATTATCGATTATATGGAATAACTTTAGGATATAACTAATTATTACTAAAATTATTAGCAATCCTTATTTTGTAACAAACTATCATCAACTGGTGTGTTGAATAACTAGATTTTTTATGTGAATTCTATTAATTCATGACATAGATCACGATATTATATAATAATGTATGCATAATTTAGTATAAAGACATACTAAATGCTAATTTATTAAGTTATTCAACACACCATCATCAACAAAATATTTATATACTAATTTCAAGAAAATAATTTAAATATATGACAACACAAGCAACTAATAATGTAAGTAATGATAATCCGATTGTAGTTTTCTCAAAAAGTGTAAAGAAAGATGAAATAAATAAGAAAGAGATAACACGAAATATAGATAAAGAGAAGATTTTTGAGATGATTGATTCCCTGATAAATGATGGGGAGACAAAGAACTTAAATGAATTAGAATTAAAGGAGAATTGTCGTGAATGGTTGGATGATCTCTTATCTAACTTTCCGCATATTAATGAACAGAATATTAGATACTTAATCAATGACTTTACTGATTCTATGAAAACAAGAATGAGAGAAGAAGACAAATATGCGATAGCTATATTATCTGACAGAGGTTTATTTTTATGCCATAGTATATTAGGTGAAGAGACGATAACCCCAGAGTGGCAAGTTATTGAAAGGATGTTAGATAAAGATAACGTATTAAGATTCGTATACTTTAAGAGGGAAGACATAAATATTAAGGTAGTCTATTATGAAACATATCGTTCAGAATCACTTGTTGATTGGTTAGGTCTTCCTGAAAAAGAAGCATCATATTATTTTGGAGGTAAGACTAGGATATATACAAAGATAAATGAATTAGACTGTATTTTAGAACTTAGAGATGAAGATATTGAAAGTATTTTGGACGAAAAACGATTAGAAATAGAAAGAAATCATTTAGTTTTATCAAATCCATTAGTGCGATTACAGATAATTCAAGTAAGAGTATGGAGGAAAAAATATAAGAAAATAAATGATTTCTTACAAGATTTTTTGGCGGAAAGATACAATTTAAATTATTATGCCACTAAATATAAAGAAATAAATGAAGAAATAACTATATACATTCATAAATTTATTGATGATAGAAACTGTGTAATTAAAAAAGAAGAAAAAGAAGAAAAAAGGGTTCTAATTAAAAGAAATCCGAATTTTTATATTCTTTTTATAAATGGAAATATAGATATTAGAGAGAGTTTCTTAGATGAGATTTATACCAAGCTTTTGAACAAAGAACCTATAAAGATATTTCATGCTGGAACTCCGTTACTATACCCACCATTACAGATATCATCTGTACAATTTTTTAACCAACTAAAAGTAAATGAAATAACAAAACTTTTCATAGAAAAATATGAAAATGTTAAATTATTAGATAAAACATTAGATAGAATTATGTTATATTGTGTATTTGACATGCTTAAGAAAGAAAATGAAGAAGAGCCAATAAAGTATTTATTTGAAAAGATTAATGGAAAGATAGCTAAAGATATAGGTATCTCAGAACAACTAATAACAAAAGAAAATAATCTTATCGAATATAAATCAAGTGATTTCTTTAGTGGTGATGATAAAGAAATTATAAAAAGATTTAAGGAGGACATAGAAAGTAAATTGGAAAGATCTTATATTAAAATTTATATAATTGGGATTGATGAAAAAACACAACAGTTTTATCCTATACAAAGTAGCAGAGCCAATCACGATAGACTCTCTTTATTTGAACAAAAACTGAGTTGTTAAATATTCCAACAATACATTTTATACCAATTCCTTTAAATGATGGTAGAAATTGTATTCTTACGCTTATTGTTAGTAAAGCTACCAATTCATCTTACTCTATGTAACAGTAGGTTTAGGATTGCCTGTCATAGTATCCTACCAGCATAATCATAGCCTAGCCTAGGATGCAGTAGTATATCCAAGCCATAGAACTCTGCTATCTCTTCAACTGGCTTATGCTTGTCATAGAACTGCTCTTGAATATGCAAAATTTGACTAGTCAAGTTTTGCATAATCCTTGATACTGTACTCTGGTTAACACCAAACACATCTGCTATCTCCTCTTGCCTCCAGCCTAGAAGATGCAACCTTAGTATCTGTGCATCTCTTGTTACCTTCCTCCTCCTAACCTCTTCACCTATCAGCTTGCTTATGTAACTTGTATCATAACCAAATGCTCTTGCTAGTTCTGTTACTATACCCTCTAGCCTCTCAATAGGTCTCTCCTTAACTATCTTTAATAACTGGTATCTAAGGTCTTCTTGGCTTAGCCTATCACCATGCTTTAGGTTCATCCTAGCACTCTCTATCCTTAGTTCTTCAAGGTACTCATTCTTATCAAGTATGGTATCCTTCCATAGGATAGCATCTACTACTGTTACATCTTTAGCGTTACCATTATCCTTGTCCTTGTAATACTCTCTGTATGCTATTACCCTATGCCAGCCATCTATGCATATTAACTTCTCTTTGCCATTACCATTATCTCTTACCTTCTGAACTACAATGGGAGGAAAGACTGCTCCACCTTTCAATGCTTCAACGTAATGCTCTACTGTCTTATGAGAGAATGTCTTTCTAGGGTATATATCCTCATCAAGGTTGATCTCATCAAGCCTAACCTTGATTACTTTACCACTGCTACTGCTATTATTATTGTTGTTGTTACTGTTGTTAGTCATCATTATATAATAATTAAAGATTCTTCGTATCTGATTATAACAGGAATACTTTTAGGCAAGTATTTAAACTAGTTTTATAGGTATATGAGAAACCCAGACGAAGAGACTGCTAGAGAACGGCAGAGAAGGGTTGCATTATCTGGTAATAGATGGGAAGAATACGTTAGATTGTTCTTAAATGAAAAACTTATAGGTACAAACATACAGGTTATTTATGGAAGAAATGAAGAACAAATAAAGCGTGAATATCCAAACTTATGGAAAATGCTTGCATTACCGATAAAGACTTTAACCCAAGATTATATATGGGGTGATATTGATTTAGTTGCAGTAACTACAGAAGAAAAAATTCCAATATGTGTAATAAGTTGCAAAACTAGTCTGCATGGTCGTTTTACTGAAACTCTCTTCTGGAGTTTACTTTACAGAATGATGACAAAGATAAAAGTTGTACTTGCAACGTCTGATGCTGGTAGTGGTAAAGAAGGAGAGTTAAGAAGTGAATGGGGAAAACCAGAAAAACCTAATAAAAATCGTCTTCTTGCAGAAGCGTTTCTAGATGGTGTTTATGTTGAGAATGTATCTGAGTTCTGTCCTGAGTTAATTGAACCTACGGCTTTTGGCGGGATTGTTAAACCCCTCTCTGAATTACCTGATGATATTAAAAGATGGTCTAAAGATGTTTTAAGTATTTATCGAAGCTATTCTCGATAAGTATTTGCATAATTAGATTCTGATTAATCAGACTCTAGATTAATGTCTCTTCTAATTTTAGGTTAAGTATCCCATGTTTCATAAGTCTCTTAACAGCTAATTCACAATAACCTTTATTAATTTCAATACCAATTCCCTTTCTGTTGGTTTCTAAACATGCTATTAAAGTAGTACCGCTTCCTAGAAATGGATCAAGCACTAAATCTCCAACCAAGCTAAAAAGCTTAATACATCTTCTTGGGAGTTCAACAGGAAATGGTGAAGGATGACCTATCTTCTTTCTGTTCTCTCCGTTAAAATTCCATACACCATTAGTCCATTTAATGAATTCGTCTCTTGTTATATCCGATATCCCTTTATTCATCTTCCTCCACTGTTCCTTATATAACACCACAATAACCTCTACAGGTGCTATAACATAAGGTGCAGAAGCGCTCATCCATGAACCCCATGCTGTTCTACGAGAAATGTTCTGTTCATTCCAGATTATTGTGGTATGATATTTCCATCCTACCTTCTTAGCAATTGTTGTAATATCTGCATACACGCTTTGCTGTCCACCTTTGTTCTTATCCAATGGAATGTTAAGGCAGAACCTACCATCTGGTTTGGCGAGTTCATAGCATTTGGATAACCATTTTTCTGTGAACTCTAGGTATCTTTCATAGGGTATACTATCATCATAATTCTCATATTTAATATCAACATCATAAGGAGGAGAGGTTATTATCAAGTCTATACTGTTTGGTTCGATAGCTTCAGTTTTTAAGAAATCATCACAATAAATTCTTATGTTCTTATGTTCGAAGAAAGGTTCTACCATTCTAACCTTCTAATATGAGAATACTGTATTACGTATTTAAATGTTTGGATTTCTAGACTAGACTATCAACTTACCAATAAGGTCTATTATGTTTAAGTAACCTATTCTTATTTATTTATTCTATATTATTTATTTAATGAGTGATTAGGATATGAAGGCAAGGTGTAACAACAACCATCTAAGAGCAGTAGTTGAGGCAATCAAGCCTATAGTAGATGAAGCTGTATTTATTGCTAACAGTGAGGGAATAACCTTCAGAGCAATGGACGCATCGCATGTATCCTTGCTAGACATATCATGGAAGAGAGATGGCTTCATAGAGTATGAGTGCAATGAAGGAGAGGTAACATTTGGTGTTAGGATAGATGAACTGCTAAAACTGCTAAGAAGGATAGAGAAGGATACGCAAGTAGAGATAAGCATAGCAGATGGAGAGATGCAGTTAACAGCAAGTGAATGTAAGAAGACAAGGAACTACAAGCTTAAACTGTTAGATGCTAGCAAGTCTGAGACACCAGTACCAAAACTATCATTCAATACAAGGGTAACCATGCTTTACGATGTTTTAGTTAATGCTTTGAAGGATATAGATGTTATTACCAACGTTGTAGAGATATACACCAATGAATCAATGATAAAGTTCTATGGCAAAGGCGATGCTGGAGATGCTGAAGTAGTATATTGGCAAGACGAGAATACAAACATAGAGATGTTCAACGAAGTAAAAGAGAGCAAGACTGCATACAGCCTAGAGTACCTATTGCAGATGCTTAATGCTGTAGATGCAGATAACGTAATACTAGAATACAGCAGCAAGATGCCTTTAAGGTTACAATTCTTACTACCTTTCAGATGCGATATGCAGTACTACCTAGCACCTAGGGCTGAATGATGATGATAACAGTAGTAATTAAAATAAATCAAATCCTATTTTCTTTTATTTTATTTTTCATAATGGTTAGTTTAGTCATCATATTCTAATCTAAACTATCAATCCATAACATTATGGTTTTAGATATATATAAGATGAAACAAGAAATAATAGGTATGGGGATATGGTTAGTAGTGATAGTTGAAAATAAGAAGGGACTTACCCAAGAACAGGTTAATGAAGCGTTAGGTGTTGAAGTATTCCATTTTGAAGGCAAGGAAGAAGTTGAACCAAGATGGAAGATATTTGAATGGAATGGTAAAAGTTATGCAAGCTGGATAGATACGCCTAGGGTGTTTGAAGGTCTAAATGATCTGATCCATGAAGGCACAATATCTATGCTTGAACATACAGACCCACTAGAGAAGGTTGATGAAGAAGCAAGACAGAGATGGGAATCGTTAAGAAAGTATTTAGTAAGAGTTAGAGAAGTATTAGGCAATGGTAATGTATATTTAGGTAACGATATTCTTTACCATAAACTACCAGAGGATGCAGAAGCATTCAAAGAAGAATTCACATTACCATGGGAATTGCCAGAGGTGTTATTAGAAGAACCAGATTATAACAAATATCCTGAACTTAAAGACATTAAGGAACTCGAATATATGATATGGTAACAACTATTTACTCTCAGTATTGTACCAGACTGCAACTATTATGATGTATGACAATAGATACTACAATCACAGATTAGTACAGTTGCACTAATCTGCTACAATAATAATAGTAACTATAATAGTAATAATAATAACGATGGTAACGATTACAAATCAACACATATATGTTAGGTTATTCTCTCTACCTTCTAGAGTTGCTTCCAAGAAGCTACTCTGTATGCTAGCGAATACTGATTCTTTCCCATGACAAGAATCGGTGGTGTTAGCGTATTGTTAGTGTGTTACTCTCTTTACCTTATCTGAAGTGTTTCTAGGAAACACCTTTGTATTGTTAGTTATACTGGTAGGTACGCTAGTAATAAGAACAATAACGGTAGAAGTATAGCAGATAATAACAGTCTCTGATCTCTACACCGTGTAGAATTCGGTAATTTTAGTAACGTTTACTAATGAAGGATTGAAAGAAGATAAAGACTGAGATACTAGAGACTAGAGTCTTTAGACTGAAGAACAAAGACTGAGGACTAAGAAGGAATGACTAACTAAGGAGATCAAGGACTGAAGACAAAAAACTGAAGACTAGAGACTAACTGGAGAGTTAGAGAAGGAAAGGAAAGAAGAAGGAAGACTTGTAGAAGGAAGGAACGACTAACTAATGACTAGAGACTGAGACAAAGGAAGGAAAAGAAGGAAGGAAGACTGGAGACTGATTAGAGAGACCTGAGACTGGATACTGAATAAATACTGACTTGAGACTGACTTAACACTAGATGACCAACTAACAACAAAAGTAGTTAAACACCAACTAACTATTACCAACTAAAGTTAGGTTATAAATAAGCTATGCATGTAGTTAGTCTACAATCCAAGTCTCCAGTACTAGTCTTCCTTCAATCAATCGAAAGTCTCTCACAATTACAAGTCTAGTCTAACGATTGAAAAATTTCCAATCCTAGTCCTAGTTATAGTTGCAAAGTCCTAATCCTAGTATGGTCATAGTTAGTCGCAAGTCCTATTCCAAGTAGGTTGCTAGGAAGAAGGAAGTAGGAAGAATAATCTATATTAGGTAGGTAGCAGTAGGTAGCAAGTAGGTTCTGATATACAACTTGCTAGTGATGACTATCCTAATGCTAGTGATGAATGGATAGTTGGATTGATGAATGGATGTTTGTGTTGCGCAACTTTGCATAGTAACCATCCATAGATAGATAGTAGGTAACATCCAGCATACTTCTAAATTAAATTTGGTATCCTAGGCAAGTTGCGCATCCATCTACTATCTCCAAGTCGCAAACAATCCAACCTATAATCTCTTTCTAAAAGTATGAACCTATAGATGTTTCTCTTTCTGTTTTGCAGTTTTGCAAGGAGTCAAAAATGCAGATATTATTAATGATGTTGTGTTTTAATATAAAACCTAGATAAGTGATGTAACCATGATTCTAGGTTGTTTGTGTTTGGTTGGTGTTTTTCTGTTTTCCCGCATTTCATGCTTCTTTTATCAGACCTTCATTTCTCTCTTTCCTAAAGGTTGGTTCTTATTCTATTTTTGAGATTTGAACCGACTTCTTACTTCTTTGCTAGGAAGGAAAACAGAAGATGAAAGTTTACAAAACAGCAAAACAGAAGGTAGAAAAATATAGGAAGAGAATAGGTAGGTAGTAGGAAGGTAGGTAGGAACAAAAATTAGAATAACACTAATGAACCAACAAAATGTTAAGGCTAAGTAAAAAAGAGTGGAAATGCAGAAAAACACCAAAACAGAAGCAAAATCAAAACTTACTACAACTACCATTATCTCTACTATCTAGTTTTCATGGTAAAATACAATTTTGTTTGTAATACTTGTATTTTTGACCTTCTGCAAAACTGCAAAACACACTTTCAGTCATCTATATATTCAATAAAAATGATGATTGATGAAGGAAGTATTGGACTTACTTGCAGACTTGTTACTAAATGAATGAATGAAGGATGAACACACATACATCTTACCTAGTTACGGTTACGGTAAGTATGTGTAACCAGCCGACTAGTAACCAATATCATCATCTACCTTAGTTAGACAAGCTGATTTTTGGTCTATATACCTACCTTTTATACTATCGGTTGGTCGTTGCTAACGGTTGATGTTGGTTGATGATGGTTATGATGATAGACGGTTGATTGGTTGAAGGACGCACCGCTTGCCTAACATACCTACCAGTTACAGACATTAACAGTTAGTACACGGTACGCTAGGCAACCAACAATAGTCATCGATCATCAGAGATCAGAAGAAGGTATGTAGGAAGGACGGATAACAGATGGATGATAGATAGATAGTTGGTACTTGGTTAGTAGGATTATTGATAACGTATAGTGATTGGTAGGACGGATAGATGATGTATGATGATGAATAGATGGACACGGACGACTAGTTAACGTTAACGATGATGATGATTACTGCTAGCAGTAGATTGGTAGGATGTACTTGGTTGGTATTTGGTTGATGCTTGGTATTTGGTACTTGTTAGTTAGTTAGTATGGTACTTGATAGTACCAACTACTACCTACATACCTACGGTAGTTGGTTATACTTCATACATCAACGTATCAGTAATCGTTTAACCTTCACTAGCAGTAGTATGCATAATAAGCAAGTGTTCCTTGAATCCTTCCAGCGATCTGAAGAACGACCTACAGTTTTTAACTGGACATCTGTAGAAGTCAAAGTCATTCCTTCTCTCTTTACATGCTTCTGGATCAACTGTACTTATGTCAATAACAACTTTACTACTGGTGTAGTTACCATTACTACTATTACTATTACCATTACTATTCTTACCATCCAGTATATTCTCTTCCTTAACCTTATGTTCTTCTATCAGATGTCTCTTTAGTCTATCTGTCTTGTCAGTACAGTACCAACACATAGGACACTTGTAGTAATGTCTCTCAGTTTGTTTACAATCCTCCAGTCTAATGGTTATGCTGCTATAGTCATCCTTATCGTTAATGATGTTGTTATTGGTATTAGTGTTAGTATTGGTATTAGTGTTATTGACGTCGTTATCAGTATCATTAACCATAGGTTTGTGACTAACATTAAGGTAACCATACATAGTTGCTTTTTGACTTGCATCTTCTAGTCTAAGGTCTAGGATGTCATCATTACGCTTTTTAGTCTTGCTTCTGGTCTTGATCTTAGTCTTAAATATCTCTTTAATATGTAGCATGATGAAGTATGAGTCATCATATATCTCATTGCAATGCATACATTGGTAATAATGGTTACCTAGATGTCTAACAGAAGCAATTAACTGGTTACGTATATAGACATTAGCGATCCTACCATCTGTAATTGTAATGCTGTTAGGATCAATGGTCTTCTTAATGATGGTCTTCTTGGCATTGCTAACGTTGCTATCATTGATATTGCTTACAGTAATGCTTGTAGTCATAACTTTCTTATGGTTCTCCTTCATCTTCTCAATGAAGTAAGACCAACCATGGTCTTCAGTAACTGGATAGAACTTTTGCAGTAACCTAATGAATTCTTGAACCTTAACTACTGTCATACCATCAGCGTTAAAGGTACCATAGTTCCTAGCATGAGCATAGCATACATGCTGTGATAGCGTGTATGGTGATGTGTACCTACTACTAGTATTATCATCCATGCATAATGGACATCTGAAGTAACCTCCATTCTCTTCACTGAAGATAGCAAAGAGTATCTTGTCAAGCATCTCTCTATCTCTATCAGTATCAGTATCTCTTGACGCATCACTTGACACGTTTGACGTATCGCTTGATGCATCGCCATCGCCAGCACCGCATGGTTCGCTTGCATGCATCCCAACGCATTCACCGCTTCCTCCAACATCCTTTGCGACACTTGCAACGCTTGCGGTGCTTGAAACGCTTGTAACGTCTGCAATGTCTGCAATGTCTGCAATGTTTGCGATGCTTGCGTTGCTTGCGATGTCTGCGTTGCCTGCTGTGTCTGTGGTGTCTGCGATGGTTGCGATGGTTACGTCCTTAACGTTCTTAGCATCCTTAACGTCCTTAGCATCCTTAGCGTCCTTAGCAATACTAGCGATGGTTTCTTTGCTGTTGCTGCCGCTGTTGGTGTTGTTGCTGTTGGTGTTGTTGGTATCAGTATTGGTATTGGTATCGTTGTTGGTATCAGTATCGGTAACATACTTGTAACCTATTAGCATCAACGCATTCTTCCTTTTAGGATCCTTCTTTATCCTATCTGGCGGTATCTTCTCTCTTATACGTCTTCTGAAGGTATCTAGCGAGACTGGTTCAAGTTCATTGGTAACACACCAGACTTTGTAGTTGTTGTACAGTCCTTCGCTTATGTCTATCTGTCTCTCGTCTCCTACATACTCCAGTCTTTCGTCAAGATACCATTGTATGTTGTCTTGTTCGTACCATACCGTTTTGGTGAAGTATGTTATCTCTTCACATTCGTTTATTAGTCTATCGATACCTTTACTTAATGCTAGTTTTAACATCTCAAATAATGCAAGGTAGCATTCTTCTCTTCTTTTTCTTTCACCTTCTCCATCACCATCTCCTTCTTCCAGTATCCTTTTCAGTATATATCTATCAACTTCTTGGAACTTTGCTTTCAGTTCTACTACTACAACTCTATCCTTCATCGCAGCTGACTTATCAGTAAAGATAGGATAATGGTTCGTTAGTATGAACATTGAACCTTTAATTTTAGGTCTTTGTATTTCGTTTGAATATAACAATCTAGTCGTAAATGGATCACCACCAGTCGCAACTTTCAGTTGATGTTCACCAAACCTAACACCTTCTTCAGGTTCTCTGACAAAGATCATCCTTGCGTCCTTAGCGTTTATCCATTCTGGAGATGGTGTCAGTCTTCCACCTTCCTTCTTATCTTTAACAAGTAAGGATTCATAAGGTAGTTCTTTGCATAACCTTTCACCTAGCAGATTAACGAACAAGTTTGCTAGCGTACTTTTACCAATGTTAGTGAAACCATACAAGAAGTAAACCTTCTTCCTAGCAGTATCATAAACAAAGAACACATACGACATATTTGCTAGTAGTGTTTGTGCTTGTTTCTCATTGTTACCATTTATCTCCAAGAAGAACTTCCATAACCTTGTTGATTTTACAAAGTCTAGGTTGATGTTATTAATATCTGCATCTATCTTGTCTTTTATCCTTGCTGGTAAGCAACTTTTTACAAAATACTTGCAAGAAGGTTCTAAAACCTTTAATATAGGTTTGGTCTTTGGTGTTGCATCAACATAAATAATGCAGTCCTCAAACACAGTCATCCTATCGTAGTCTGTTAAACCATAGGAATCTGGTTGGTTGAAAGGATCACTACTGCTATCATAGTAGCACTTAGTCTGTAGGTATTCAATCATCTTCTTCAGTCTGCTAGGATCATGTACATACTGCATATATGCAAGAAGTCTTAATGATATGTCATCTTCTTGTTCATCTTCACCTTCTTCTCCATCTCCATCTTCTAGTTCTGGTTCTTCTTGTCCTACTTGTTCACCTTCTGGTTCTCCTTTTTCTTGTCCTTCTTCTGGTTGTTCCTTCCTTGCTTCATAAATCTCAAGTATTAACTTGCTTATGTAACCTTTTAGCAGTTTTTCTAGTACTTTAAGAAGCGTTATCTCATCTATCTTCTTATAATAACTACCAGTAAAGTAGTAAAATGCATCTTCTTCTGGATCGTACTTCAATTCATTTGTTATGAATGGTATCTTTGCATAAAGATCGCTATACAAGTCTGATATGTAATGCGTGTTTGAGTTGCTAGGAATCTGTAAGTATATATCTTCTACTTCTCTTATGTTAAAGTCTAAGACTTCTGGTATATTCTTTGCGTTCAGTATTTGTGTGTTATGTTCCAAGTCTTCTTTATATCGTTTTATAATTTCTATAAACATCGGATTTTGAATTAGAAGTAGAAGACCTTTTGCTTTCTTCGTCTTCCTTCTTACTTGTCTTAATGTTTTGTCTGCTTTCTTTAACGCTTCTTCTATTATGTTTTTACCTTTACCTTTATCATTACCTTTACCATTACCAGCATAGTAGTAGTCCTTAACCTTCTTTGCTTTCTCTTCACCTATGTAGTTCTCCAGACTGTCATCTAACGCTTGTTTTTGTCTGTATTTTGCATACGTGTTTCTTGTAGTTATTAGTCTGTCTTCCTTCTGTTCGTCATGGTAGAAGGTTGCGATACAAGCATTCGTCATCAATGCTACTATCTCTGGTCTTCCAGACTTTGCTTGTATAGCAGATAGTGTATAGATGATGTTGTTTCTACTACCATCCTTGTAGTCATCTCGTACTATTTGTATGAAATTTAAAGCGTCAATCACAGCTTGTATCGCATATTTTATACGCTTCAATTCTACTTTTGCAAGTTCGTTCTGCAGTTCTCCATAACCTTCTCCAGCAACTACTGTTAGGTTGCTTTTTATTCGAAATTCTACACCTATCTCTTGACCTAGTATATTGAAGTTTTTCATAACAGTATCTAGCGTATCGTATATCTCGTCTGGATTACCATCTACAAGAAGGTATAGGTGGAGACCGCATTTCGTCTCATTACACATGGTTAAAGGTATGTGTTCCTTGATCATGTTTACAACATCGTTATATATCTGCTTGACACCTTCTTCATCTTTAGGTCTGTTCTTAACATCTATATCAATGGATATGAAGACTAGACCGTTGTACTGCTTTCCGTTGAAAAATGCAATCGCTGGATTCGGTGTCTCATCTATCAGTTCGTATATCCTTTCCAATGAGAATCTCTTCTTATTGTCAAAGTATTCGTGTATCTGTTCGTATCCAGCTGGTCTCTTATTTCTCTTTAAAGGATCAACTATACCATCCTTGACTTTTGGTTCTAATGCGTACACAGCAAGGTTAAATCCTTTGTTATACCATACAGTAGCAAACTGCTTTAACCTCTCTCTTTCTTCCTTTGTTGCTTCTCGCTTCAGTCCTTGCATCTCTCTCACCTATTATATAATATAGCAAATCAGGCATGTTCTTACAGGCACTTGCGTAAGGTTTCCAAGCATAGCAGTAGTAATGGTATACCATCCTTGTGTTACATTATCACTACCATTAACGTAATAGTAATAGGAATAGAAGAGGAGGAGATGGTAACCTCTCCTTGTATTCTGCACCAATGTATTCCCTAATGCTGATTCTATTGCTCTTAGAAGATTCTTATCTTGAACATCTATATCTATGCCTATAAGGATCCTACAATCTCTCTGCTTGTATAGAACTATACCATAGCCTTGCTCTACAAACCTTATCAGCTCCTCTAGTGTAAAGTACTGGTTGCTATCAAAGTAATCAGCAAAGTTTGGTACTGCTGGATTCATTAGTATTAGGTTATACCCTCTAGCATAGAGTATTCTAAGCATCTCTATCCTATACTTGATCTTGCCCTTTGTACTATCACTGCTACCCATCATCATAATATAATGGGTAAAAATGCAAAAATACGCATGGGGTTGATAGGTAAAGATGGAGTGGGAAGAGCCTACCTAACTACTTCTTACCTACCTACATACCTAACATAACCTACTTCTTACTTACTTCAATGCTATACAGTTATCATACTGCTATAGGATGTTCATAAATTGAGGATTCTGCATATTTTAAGACTAGTCTTAAAACTGCTAAAAATTGC